>OCTA010000520.1_pt1 | contig 35545 bp, 28 predicted proteins | sample 1538991 | NCBI WGS metagenome assembly OCTA01 (sample SAMEA3539302, study PRJEB22396) | soil metagenome | biome: tundra; feature: field; material: soil | place: USA | collected 2010-05 | depth 0.15 m | reverse complement strand
CCTGGCGCGTGAAATCGCCGTCGCTCGCGCCGCAATCCAGCACCACGTCGCCGGCGTGAATGAAATGCTCGCCCGAGCCATAGATGTGCTGCTCCATCTCCGCCAGGTTGAACGGCAGCACGTAACGGTTGCCTTTGGGGATCCAAAACTGGCCCTTGGGCGTGCTCCACAACTCCAGACCGCTGTCTTCCTTCACCAGGTGGCTGCCCGCCAGGATGCGGTCCTTTATGTGGGTCTTCTCGTCCCCATTGGCCTTCGATTGCACGGCGTGCGACATCGGGCAAACCGGGCTGTGGCCGGCGACCACCAGCGCCCATAGCCGGACTGGGGGAAAGATGAAGTAGGCCGCCACTCCGGCGGCGATCAGAATGGCGAAGAAAAGAACGATGCGGGAAGTCTTCACATTGTGATAAATAACCCTATGAGCGCACCAGCTAACCTGAAGGTCGTCCTGGTCACCGGAGCTTCTTCCGGAATCGGGCAGGCCATCGCCCGCCATCTTGCCGCTCGCGGGTGGCGCGTGTTCGGCACTAGCCGCCGCGAGACCACCGGTTTCGACGGTGTCGACATGCTCCCCATGGACGTAGACGACGATGACTCCGTCACCCGCGCCGTCTCCGCCATTGCGGAGAAAACCGGCCGTCTCGACGCGGTCGTGAACAACGCCGGCTGGGCCTTGATGGGACCTGTCGAAGACACGCCCATCGCCGAAGCCCGCGCGCAGATGGAGACCAACTTCTTCGGCGTGCTCCGCGTCTGCCGCGCCGCGCTGCCCGTCATGCGCGAGCAGCGCTCCGGTCACATCGTCAACATCAGTTCTCTTGGCGGCATCTTCGGCATTCCTTTTTCAGGCATTTACAGCGCCAGCAAGTTCGCGGTCGAAGGGCTGAGCGAGAGCTTGCGCCTCGAAACGCGCCGCTTTGGAATACGCGTGGTGTTGATCGAACCCGGCGACACGCGCAGCCAACTCCCGCTGCGCCGCCGCACGGCTCAACCGGTCCGGCACGCGAGCGCCTACCAGAAAATCTTCGACCGTTTTCAGGCCAAGCAAGCGCAGGACGAGGCCAAAGCGCCTCCGCCGGATGCTGTCGCGGTGCTGGTCGAGCGCATCCTGCGCGATCCGCGCCCGGCCATGCGTTACAGCGCTGGCATGTGGGATCAGCGGATGGTGCTGCCCTTGAAACGCTGCCTGCCGTACCGCTGGTTCGAGCGGATTCTAGGCGCGGCTCTGGGCGTGTGATGAGAGCCGCTCTCGCATTGCTCCTTCTGGCCGTTGCCCTAGCCGTGGCGGCGGCCGGCGCCGGCCGCGAAGTGGCCCTAACCATCGACGATCTGCCGCGCGGCGGCGATGGGGGAGGGCGCACGTTCCCCGAAATCCGCGGCATGACCGAGCGGTTGCTGGCGCCCTTTCGCGAACAAAAGATTCCGGTGACCGGGTTTGTGCATCCCGGCCGCACCGAGCTCGCCGTTCAGCTTGACGATAAACGCATCGTACGGGCCACCTCCATAGGATGGCTGTGGCACGCCCGGGGTGGTGGGAAACCCGGTCGATTGACGTATAACCACTGATGTACGTATTGCCCGGCTGGTTCCTGCCGGACCTCCTCAACGTGATCGAAATAGTAGGCGAGGGCGGCGTGGACGTCGGCGAGAGTGATCGTAGGAACGTGCGACACGATCTCGTCGGGGGTCATGCCCTGGTGCTCATGCCACACCACGATATCGAACACACGGACGCGGTGGCCGGCGATGCAGGCCTTTCCGCCGCAGACGCCGGGCGTCCTGGCGATCCGGTCTTGGGACGTGGACATTACTCTAGTATAAACCGGCCGGGCGGCCTGAGAGGCCGCCGCAGGCCGAGGGCCTGCCCCACGGGCGAAAGGGTAACATCCTCCAGCCCCGTCTCGTCATCTCATAAACACCAGGCTTTTTCCGCGATAATGGGCTTGAGCCCCAAAGTCTCCTTGTCCCTATGTGGATTGTAAGACTGGCGCTACGGCGCCCCTATACCTTCGTCGTCATGGCCGTGCTCATCGCCATCCTCGGCGTGACGGCCATTGTCACCATGCCCGTCGATATCTTCCCGTATATCGATATCCCGGTGGTCAGCATCGTGTGGTCCTACCAGGGCCTCTCGCCGGAGGAGATGGAAAAGCGCATGGTCACCATCTTCGAACGGTCCATGACCACCACGGTCAACGATATCGAGCACATCGAGTCGCAGTCCTACACCGGCGTCTCGGTGATCCGCGTTTACTTCCAGCCGAACGTCAAGATCGACATGGCGCTGGCCCAGGTCACGGCCATTTCGCAAACGCTGCTGCGCATCTTCCCGCCGGGGACCTTTCCGCCCAATATCCTCAAATACGACGCCTCCAGCGTGCCGATCCTGCAGTTGGGTCTGGAAAGCAAAACTCTCAGCGAACAAGATATCTTCGATCTCGGCCTCAATTTCATCCGCACTCAGTTGGCGACCGTACAGGGCGCCGCGGTGCCGCTGCCTTACGGCGGCAAGTTCCGCCAGATCATGGTGGATCTGATCCCCGACCAGCTTTACGCAAAAGGCATCTCGGCCACGGATGTCTCCAACGCCGTGAGCGCGCAGAGCATCATCCTGCCCGCCGGCACAGCCAAGATCGGCAAGATCGACTATCAGATCAAGGTCAATAGCAGCCCCAGGGTGCTCGACGAATTGAACGACATGCCCATCAGGGTCGTCAATGGCGCCACGGTGTACATCAAAGATGTGGCGCAGGTCCGCGACGGGTATGCCGTCCAAACCAGCATCGTGCGCACCAACGGCACGCGCGGCACCCTAATGGCGGTATTGCGCAATGGCCGGGCGTCCACGCTCTCGATCGTGAACGCGGTCAAAGCCCGGCTTCCCGGGATCCTGGCCGGACTGCCTCCCGAACTGCACGTCCGCCAACTGTTCGATCAGTCGCTGTTCGTGCGCGCGTCCATCAATGGCGTGGTTCGGGAAGCCGCCATCGCTGCATTTCTCACGGCCATGATGATCCTGCTCTTCCTGGGCAGTTGGCGCAGCACCATCATCGTTTGTATTTCCATCCCGCTCTCCATCCTCACCTCGCTGGCCATCTTGAGCCTGCTCGGTGAAACCATCAACGTCATGACGTTGGGCGGCATGGCGCTGGCTGTCGGCATCCTGGTCGACGATGCCACCGTCGAACTCGAGAATACGCACCGCAACATGGCCATGAAGAAGCCCCTGGTGCGCGCGGTCCTGGATGGCGCGCAACAGATCGCCGCACCGGCCTTCGTTTCCACTCTCTCCATTTGCATTGTCTTTGTGCCGGTCTTGCTGCTCAGCGGCGCCGCAAAATACCTCTTCACGCCGCTGGCCCTGGCGGTGGTCTTCGCCATGCTGGCTTCCTACCTCCTCTCCCGCACCCTGATTCCCAACATGGTGCACTACATGCTCAAGCCGGAGGTGAAACTCTACGCCCTCGGCGCGCACGGCGAATCGGCCGGCGGCAAGGGAGTCGTCTGGCGCGTTCACTACATCTTTAACCGCCGATTTGAGATGATGCGGTCGTCCTACACCGGGCTGCTGCACTGGGCCCTCGACCACCGCGGGCCGGTGCTGGCGGGCTTTGGCATCTTCGCTGCCGCCTCCCTCATGCTGGTCGTATTCATGGGGCGGGATTTCTTCCCGACAGTAGATTCCGGCCAGATGCGCCTGCATGCCATGGCGCCCACCGGCACGCGCATCGAAGAGACCGAAGTCCTCTTCTCCAAAATCGACGAGGAAATCCGCCACGTCATTCCAGCGCACGAAATCGACACCATTATCGACAACATTGGAATTCCCTTCGGCGGCTTCAATCTGGCCTTCGGCGATATCAGCACGCTGGGCACCGGCGACGGCGATATCCTGATCTCCCTCAAGCCCGAGGACCATGGTCCCACTGCGGACTATACCGTCAAACTGCGCAATCGCCTGCACCAGAAGTTCCCGGATGCGACCTTCTTCTTCGAGCCGGCCAACATTACCAATCAGATCTTGAATTTCGGCTTGCCCGCGCCCATCGACTTGCAGGTGGTCGGCCGGGATCCACGAAATTACCAGATCGCCGAGGCCCTCGCCGAGCGCATCTCGCACATCCCGGGAGCCGCCGATGTGCACGTCCACCAGGTCGTGGATTATCCGGAACTCCGCATCAACGTGGACCGCAGCAAGGCCGGCCAACTGGGATTGCAGCAGCGCGACGTGTCCAACAGCCTGCTGATCTCGCTCAGCTCCAGCGGCCAGGTGGCGCCCAACGAATGGCTGAACTGGTCGAACGGCGTCAGCTACGGGATGGCCGTGCAAACGCCCCAATACCGCATGGATTCGCTCGCGGCGCTGATGCGCACACCGATCTCGGCGCCGATCGGCGGCGTCCTCAGCACCACGGCGACTTCTTCGGCAGGCACGGCCGGCGCCTCGAATTCGGCGGTGGGGTCGAGCCCCAGCCAGAGCTCGCTGGCTTACGGCAATCCGGGCGCGGCCGCCGGCGGCCCGCAGCTTCTGTCGAACCTGGCGAGCGTCTCGCGCGGCGTGGCGCCCGAGATTATCAACCATTACAACGTGCAGCCGGTATTCGACGTTTACGCCAACGTGGACCGGCGGGATCTGGGCGGCGTCGGCTCCGCGGTCGAAAAGATCATGCAGGAGTTCTCGGGCAAGCTTCCGCGGGGCACCAGTTTCGACCTGCGCGGTCAGGTGCGCACCATGGAGACCTCCTTCTACCGGCTCGGTATGGGCATGATCTTTGCGGTCGTCCTGGTCTATTTGCTGATGGCCGTCAATTTCCAATCGTGGCTGGATCCCTTCATCATCCTGATGGCGCTGCCCGGCGCGCTGGCCGGCATCGTTTGGATGCTGTTCATCACCCAGACGAGTTTCAGCGTGCCGTCGCTGATGGGGACCATCATGTGTATCGGCGTGGCCACCGCCAACAGTATCCTGATGGTGGTCTTCGCCAACGATGAGCGCGCCGAAGGCTTGGATGCCCGCTCTGCGGCGCTATCGGCCGGCCATACCCGCATCCGTCCGGTGCTGATGACGGCCCTGGCCATGATCATCGGCATGCTGCCCATGGCCCTGGGATTCGGCGAGGGCGGCGAGCAGAATGCGCCCCTGGGGCGCGCGGTGATCGGCGGGCTGGTGCTGGCCACCGTCACCACGCTGTTCGTGGTCCCGATTGTATACAGTTTGCTGAAGAAGAGGGCGCCGGTCGACTTCGACCGGAAGATCGCCGAGGAGGAGCAGGAGAACATCGAAGGCGAACTCCTGTTGGGCTGACAGTTAAGAGCGGGTCCTGGAGGACCCGCGCAGACCTGGAGGTCTGCCCCACACGGATTAAAATGGAATACGATTCTCGCGAACGACAAGGATCGCAAGTGGCCGACGATACCGAAGCGCGCCTGCGCGCCGAAATCGAAGATTTGAAACGGAAGCTGGCCCAGCACGCCGCGCCCGCCTCCGCGACGCCCGCCGCTCCCTCGCGCCGCGCGCTGTGGCTGCTGGCACTGGTGCTGGCCGTCTTGATCGTCATCGGTTTCCTGAAGGGCTACATTCCACATCGCCGCAACGAGGCCACCCTCGCGGCCGAAGCCGGAACGGCATCCAAGGAATTGCCCACGGTTACCGTCGTCGGCGTCGAACGGTCCGCCACCACCGGCACGCTGGTTCTCCCCGGCAACATCGAACCGGTAACGGAAGCGCCCGTCCTGGCGCGCGCCAGCGGATACATCCAACGGCGCTACGCGGATATCGGCGACCGCGTGAAGTCCGGCCAATTGCTGGCCGAAATCGAAGCGCCGGAACTGGATCAGCAGGTCAATCAAGCGCGGGCCGCCCTGGACCAGACCCGCGCCGGACTCGAACAGGCCAACGCCAACCTGCAGCAGGGAAAGGCGCAAGAGCAACTCGCCAAAGTCACCGCCGACCGGTGGAAGAACCTGCAGTCCAAAGGCGTCGTGTCGCGCCAGGAGAACGACACGTACCAGTCCCAGTCGGTGGCGGCACAGGCGAATGTGTTGGCGCTCGAAAAGGCGGTGGCGTCCGCGCGCAGCAACATCGTCGCGGCGCAGGCCAACCTCTCGCGTCTTACCGAACTGCAAGGTTATAAGAGCGTGCGCGCGCCGTTCGCGGGCGTGATTACGGTGCGCAACGTAGATGTCGGCGCGCTGGTCAACGAAGCCAACACGCTGCTTTTCCGGATCGCCCAAACGGACCGCCTGCGCATCTACGTGAACGTTCCGCAATCCGACGCGGATTCGGTGCGCGTGGGCCAGATCGCGCGGCTGGTGATTTCCGATCTTGCCGGCCACCAGTTCGTAGGCGCCGTCACGCGCACCGCCAACGCGCTGGACCCCGCCACGCGCACCCTGCTCACCGAGGTGCAGGTGCCTAACTCCGGCAGCCTCCTACTCCCCGGCATGTACGCGCAGGTGGACCTGACCACGCCGCGCAAGAATCCTCCCCTGCTGATACCGGGCGATACGCTGGTAGTCCGCAGCAACGGACCCCAGGTGGGCGTGGTCGGCGCCGACCAAATCGTGCACTTTCAGCGGCTCCAATTGGGCCGGGACTTTGGCGATAAAATCGAAGTTCTCTCCGGACTCGAACCCGGGCAACAGGTGGTGGTGAATCCCGGCGATACCGTCCAAGAGGGAGCCAAAGTGAATCCCGTACTGCTGCGGGAGAAAAAGCGTCCCGCCTGAAACCAATGCGAAAGTTTAAGTTAACGTCACTCTCTATCCCTGTACTGAGGCTGCTGCCATTCTGTCTCCTGACTCCTGTCTCCTGTCTCCTGTTGCTCGCCCAGTCCCCCGACTTCCACAATTCCCCCCGCGTGCACGACCTGATCCGAGCCGGCAATCTCTATCTCTCCCAAGCCGACGCGCTGGCCCTTGCCATCGAAAACAATCTCGACGTGGAACTCGATCGCTTCAGCTTCCAGATCGCCGATACGGACTTTCTGCGCGCCAAGGGCGGCGGACTCCTGCGTGGCATCCCCTTCCTGATTACAGAGGCTCCCACCGGCGCAGGCGGCCCGCTCAGTCCTGTCACAACCAACCCGGCTTCGGCCACCAGCGTCACCACGGGCACTACGGTAACGACTAATGCCCTGGAACTGGGCGCCCTCGGCGAGCCTATAACCAATTTGTCGATTCAAGGCTCCATCCCTCAATCCACTGGAACCCCGGTTCCGATCTTCGATCCGTCCATCGTCGGGCAATTGAACTGGATGCACCAGGCCACGCCCGAATTGGACATCCTGTCGTACGGCGTACCCTCCCTGGTCGCCAATGGGTTCAACGCCAACGCCGGCCTGGTGCAATCCTTCGTCACCGGCACGCAGGTAAACCTGGCATTCAATAACACTCACCAGTCGCAGAATGGCCTGACCACCAACTACAATCCTTACACCAACTCCAGTCTCGGCCTGACGATCACGCAGCCTCTGGTACGCGGTTTCGGAACCGCGCTCAACACGCGCTTCATCCGTATTGCGGCCAACGACCGTAAGATCAACACGCTGCTCTTTCACCAGCAACTGATCGCTACCGTCTACGGCGTGATTCGCCTCTACACCGATTTCGTGGCGCTCTACGAAGACGTGAAGGTGAAGCAGGAAAGCGTCGCCGCCGCCGAGAAGCTATACTCGGACAGCAAGGCGCAGGTGGACGAAGGCACGCTGGCGCCGGTCGAGTTGACCCGCGCCAACGCCCAGCTTTTCGCCACCCGCCAGGACCTGATCAACGCGCGCGGCGTGCTGGAAGAGCAACAAGCCATTCTGAAGAACCTGCTTACGCGCACCGGCAATGCGGACCCGGAAGTGCAGGCCGCCACCATCATCCCCACCGATCCGCTGGATATCCCCGAGAAGGAAGAGATCCGGCCCATACAAGATCTGTTCACCGAAGCCCTGGCCAATCGCCCCGATCTGGGCCAGGCCAGCCTGCAGATCGAGAACTCCCAGATCGGTCTCAAGGGCGCGCGGAACGCCACGTTGCCCGAGGTGGACCTGGTCGGCATCGTGCAGAGCAACGGCCTGGCCGGCCCTTTGAACCCGTCTGCGCCGGCTACGGACACGCCCTTCTTGGGCGGCTATGGCACTGTGCTCGACCAGTTATTCACTCAAAAGTACCCCACTTACCAAATCGGCGTGCAGGTGACACTGCCCATACACAACCGTATCGCCGAATCCGATCTGGCGCGCGATGAGTTACAACTTCGGCAATCGGAGGTGCGTCTGCGCCAGTTACAGAACCAGGCTCGCCTGGAAGTCGAAGACGCAGTGATTGCCATGCGCCGCGCGCGCGGGTCGTATGAAGCCGCCGTGCAGGCGCGGCGGTTCCAGCAGGAGTCGCTGGAGGCCGAGCAGATGAAGTACGAAGTGGGCGCTTCCACCGCCTTCTTTGTCATCCAGTACGAGAGCCTGTTGGCCCAGGCTAAGTCCACCGAGGTGGCGGCGAAGAGCGCCTATGTGAAGGCCCGCGCCGCACTGGAGCGCGCCACCGGCAATATTCTGGAGGCGCACCAGATTTCGCTGGAGGAGGGGATTAAGGGGCGGATGTAGCCGCTCTCAGTCTTTTCCCCATATGTATCTTTGCGCACCCTGACCTTGTTAAATCCTCGCGTTTAACCGCTTTGTAATCCCTCACAAGTGTAAACTGGTTCCTGTCCCAAAAGTGTAATTGCACCTAATGCCCTTTTGATACAGTGGGTTCCGGCCTCGGGTCGCAGAGTGCTGCGGTTCGTCATTTCCGTCGGCGGGAGAGTCGCCGTTCCTAAAGACGATGTTGCTCTCAATAGATGGAGCAGGAGTACCGTACCTACCGTACCGATGGATACTTCGCCAGGAAGAAAGCCATGATACACTGTGGTGAGCTTCGAGCTTACTCAAGGAGAACCTGATGAAGAATCTCTGCTTTCTACTACCGTTTACGGTCTGCTGCGGTGCGCTGCTGGCCCAATCGAGCGAGGTCACTCCCGTCGTAACCCACCAAGTGCGGTTCCTGGCGGCTGAACCCGGCGATGCCGCGCCAGACGCCACGAAGCCGCTGATTATCAATACATTCACGATCATGGGCGACAATGTGACGGGCACGCCCTGCTATTCCTGTGTCACCGGCGCGACGACGCCGAATCTCGGTGTCCTGCAACCTTCCGGCATCGTCAAGGCGGGGACCCAGTATCAGGTCAACGTCTTCTTAGTGGACCAAAACTACACCGGCTCCTGCACGTATACATTCGAGGTGACCCGCAAGTCGACGGTAATCTACTCGGCAAACACCACGTTTACCGAAACCGCCCCGACAACTATCCTGCTTGGAACCGCGCTTACGGTTCCAACCGGCACGACGGCTGGCGGCGCTGCACTTTCGACCACCGCGGTCTGCGGCTCGAGCACCACCAAGTCGTCTAGCACAATTTACATCACGGGCTAATCCGCCACACTGGCGCGTAGCGGCATCGACTGCGCTGGGCCGAGGGGCGCCGTTTCGCGGGCCAGCAACCTGAACCCGAGTGGCGGTGCTCTTCGTTCTGCTGAAGAACGGCCGGCCGCTCGCGGCTGGCTGGCCGGACCGGATTCTCAGAATTTCCGGCTGATGACATCATCTGCCTTCTTGAGGGGCGGTCGGCGCTGCTGACGCATCCGTTGCGACCTGAGGTGCAGGAGCTCCTTGACGCGTCGGCATGCCGTCTGCTCGCCGTGTTCATCATCGATGGTATCGAAATGATGCTGCACCAGTGGCGTGCGCGGGACCACCAGCAGATCCTGGACGTTTACTTCAAAGGACGCCATCCCAACGGCGAGCGAGTTCGCGCTCTCTGCGACGCATTCCAACACGCTGGCATCACCGTTGACCCGCAGGTGTTCCTCGACTACTTGGCCATCAGGTATCTGCGCAACACCATCGTCCACAGCAAATGGAACGAGCACGAGAGGCAATGGCTTGTCGAGCGCGGGTTCCCCACCAATTACCAGTTGACAAGAAGATGTCCTTTGGCGTCGGTTTGCGCCGAATCAGCAAGGGCTCGTTCCCAGCGCGCGATTGACCGTGTTCGTAGGGGGGAGTCGCCATGGGTTGCCTGCCCAAAGGGAGGGCGGGTCAATAAATCCCGTCGTGCCAAGGAGTCGTGATCGGATCGACAGGTCGGTCCGGCACCAATAGCGGAGGGGTGCGTCTGGGTGTGGTGCCAACCATCCACTTCCGGGAGGGGTTGCTGGCCCGGAGCAAGCGGCTCGGCCTCGCACTCGGATTGAGCCCGACCACCAAGCAAAAACCACCCTTCCTAGACAAGGAGCGGTCGGCCATGGCTCCGTGATTCGTGGGCAGGGAATGTCGTTTTCCACGGCCGACGCGAACCTGCGAAAACGGCGCCAGGCCGCAACTCCATGGATTCAGAGGCCCTGAATGCCCTTTACACTTTTCGGATAGGAGCCTGTAAACTAGAGGCCCAGGAGGAAGATTACGTCAACATGAACATGCTCAACTCGAACGGGATTCCGGCCGCAGCCCGGAAAGGATTCATGACGCTCTCGCTGGCGGCGGCCATCGGAATGTGCCCATCGGCGGTAGCGGCGACCTGTGCGTGAATCCCGGCGGCACAGCCGGGTGTTTTTCCAGTATCAACGCCGCCATCGCGGCCGCTTCGCCCAATGACACCGTCAAAGTGGCAGTGGGCACGTACAAAGAAGATGTCGTGATTGGGAAGGCGTTGTCGCTGATCGGGGCAGGCAGCGGCACCACCGCCATCGACGCTGCCGGCTTGGCCAACGGTGTCTACATCGACGGTATCGATAATCCTGGCCTTGCCATCGTTGTGGTGGGAGGGTTTCAAGTGCAAAATGCCAAATTCGAAGGAATCCTGGTCGCCGACGCCTCCAGAATCACCATCGTGGGTAACCGGGTATTCAATAATAACAAGAGTCTGATAGTTTCTCCTCTCTCTTGTCCGGGCCTGCCGTCTTTCGAAACCAGTGAAAACGACGACTGCGGCCAAGGAATCCATCTGACCGGAGTCGATCATTCGATCGTGGCTCACAACATCGTCTTTGGCAACGCCGGAGGGATACTCATCAGCGACGATACCGGCCAGACCCACGACAACCTGATCTCGGACAACTTGGTACACGATAACGCGGTCGACTGCGGGATCGTCATGGCTTCGCATCCCCCGGCCTCCATCACAGGTTCATCGGTGCCTCTTGGGATCGTTCACAACACGATTGCGAACAACGAGTCGGTGCACAACGGCTACAATCCCCCAAGTTCCGGTAGCGGCATCGGCATATTCACTCCGGTGCCTGGAGGAACGGTCACCGGCAACGTGATCGTCAACAACAAAATCGAAAACAATGGCCAGCCAGGCGTATCGATGCACAGCCATGGGCCGGGCCAGTTTCTGAACGACAACGTGATTGTCGGCAATCATATCTCGGGCAACGGTGCGGATGCCGGCGACGCGGCGACTCCCGGCACGGCCGGGATTAACGTCTTCGGCGTTTCGCCAATAACGGGCACGATCATCTCGCAGAACACGATCCAGGACGAAGCTTTCGACATCGTGGTCAACACCCCCACGCAGGTGGATGCGCATCTCAACAACTTCCTCGACAACACCGTGGGAGTAGACAACATCGGCGCCGGCACCAGCAATGCCGTCGTGAACTGGTGGGGATGCACCGGCGGACCCGGGACGTCGGGATGTGCCAGCGTCGGTGGACCCGGAGTGCTCTTCACCCCCTGGCTAAGCCTGGCTAAGCCAGTCCTTTTAGCAGCGCCAATGTCCCGGCCGGCGTTGGGGCCATCACAGCTCCGGCGCCGGCGAAACACAGCCGCAACCCCCGATCTCCGGCCCCCGGCGCGCAAAGCACGCCTCTCCACCGGTCGCCTCACAGCCAGCCAGCCGCTTTAGATTCAATTAATTGGGCTTTGATCGTCCCAGTTGCGGCGGGACAGGCCAAGCCGGCCAGCGTTACCTGTTTAACTGCTCGGTGATGGACACCGGCGCACTCAGGCGAAAGGCGATCTTGGATTCCGTCGGCAGCGTGACAGCTTTGTCGCGGGTGGCCACCACTCCGCCTGTGCCCGCCGCGCCGCCGGCGCCCGCTCCGATGGCCGCGCCCTTGCCGCCTCCGGCAATCGCCCCGATGATGGCGCCGACGCCCGCCGCGGCGGCCACCACTCCCACTTGGTCTCCGGTGGCCATGGTGGTGCCTTGCTTCCGGAGGGTCTCGGTCTTTATGGCCACATGCTGTCCGTCGGAAGTATTCAGATTGGTCAGTTCAAGCGCCAGCGTGGCCTTGCCTTTCACGTGACCGGATTTCTGAGCTTCGACGACGCGGCCTTCCACGCGCGCGCCGCGTTCCGCGATCACGAATCCGCCCGCGGACAGAGGCGCATCCAGCGTGGCGGTGAATGTGTCGCCGGCCTGATTGTGTTCGCTCGAAAGGCTCTCGCCCAGGCGGACCTGCAACGTCATGCCTCCTTGCAACGTGACCGATGGAGCCGGCTGTGGGGCGGGCGGCTCTTCCGATTCCACAGCGGGAGCCGGCGTGGCTACGGGAGCGGGAACGGGTTCGGCCGTAGCAGGGGGCGCGGAGGGTTCCTGGACCGGCGCCGGAACAGGGGGAGCAGGCGCCTGCGCGGGCGGCAGGTTCTGCGCGACTGTCGTCGCTGCCGGATGCGTCCGCCGGGCCGGTTCTGAGATGCGCACCGGCGGAGCCGTCGTGACCGGCTTGGGCGACTCGGGAGCCGGTGCCGCCGGAGCGGGTGCCACCGGGACCGGTGCCGGCGCGGGCGCGGCGCGGGCGATCGGAACCGGAGCCGGCTTCGGCCGCTGGGTAAACTTCATGATGAGGGCGCCACCCAACGCCCCAACCAGTACGAGAAGTCCAATTTGAAACGGTTTCATCTGGTGAGCGTATCCTTACTGAGTCGGACGGGCCGGCTCGCGCTTTCGTTTCCAGTGTACCGCCGGGTAAAATAGGGATATCAGGCGATGTTCCGCTTTCCAACCCAATTCGCAATCGGTCCCGTGCGCGTGGCTCCCGCCACCGTGCTGGCGCCCATGGCCGGCGTCACCGACACGGTGTTCCGCCGCTTCATCCGCAATCTGGGCGGATGCGGCCTGCTGATGACCGAATTCACCAGCTCGCACGGCGTCACCGCATCGTTGCGCGCGCGCAAGCCCACGCGCACCCTGCTGAAGTACCTGGCCTTCGATCCCGTGGAGCGCCCCATCACCGCGCAGTTGTTCGGCGCCGATCCGGCAGTTATGGCCGACGCCGCGCGCGTCTGCCAGGACCTGGGATTCGACGTGGTGGATATCAATTTCGGCTGCCCCGTCAACAAGGTCGTAAAATGCAACGGCGGCTCCGGCTTGCTGCGCGACCTGCCGCTGGTCGAGCGGCTGCTGCGCGAGGTGCGGGCGGCCATCACCATCCCGCTGACCATCAAGTTCCGCGCCGGCTGGAACGATCGGGAACTCGTCGCGGTACGGTTGGCGCGCCTGGCCGAAGATTGCGGAGTGGTGGCCGTAGCGCTGCATCCCCGCACACGCGAGCAGGGCTATAGCGGCCAGGCCGATTGGACGCGCATCGCCGAAGTGAAAGCGGCCGTAGGCATCCCGGTCATTGGAAACGGCGACATCAACTCGCCGGAAGACGCCGTCCGCATGGTGGCCGATACCAACTGCGATGCGGTCATGATCGGCCGCGCGGCGTCGTCCAATCCGTGGATCTTCCGCCAGATCGCGCAGTATCTCGCGACCGGCACCTACGACCATCCCAGCCATCGGGATCGCTACCAGATGATGCGCACATACTACTCCATGCTGATCGAGCGGCAGGAGCCGGATAGTGTGGGCAAAATGAAGCAATTCGCCACTTACTTCACGCATGGCGTGCGGCACGGCGCTCAGTTGCGCGCCGCCATCTATCATGCGACGGAAGCGCCGCAAATTCTGGAGCTGGTCGATGAGTTCTTCAGCCGCGAGGTAGTGGCCGCCTGAGTCCCGTGAAGCAAGTCAAGATCATCACCGATGGCTCCTGCCTGGGCAACCCCGGCCGCGGCGGCTGGGCCTGCATCCTGCGCTTCAACGAACACAAGCGCGAGCTATATGGATATGCGCCGCACACCACTAACAACCGCATGGAGCTGACAGCCGCCATCGAAGGCCTGAAGGCGCTGAAAGAGCCGTGCGAGGTGGAAGTGATCACGGATTCCGAGTATCTGAAGAACGGCATCACCACCTGGGTGCCCAACTGGAAGTTGCGCAACTGGATGACCACTCAGAAGAAGCCGGTGGTCAACCAGGACCTCTGGGAGGAGTTGGACGACGTGGCAGCCACGCACAAAACCACTTGGTCGTGGACCAAGGGTCACGCCTCCCACGCCGACAACAACCGCTGCGACGAGCTGGCCCAACTGGCCGCGCGCGAGCAGCGCCGCAACGCCGTTTGAGAGGTTAGACTATGTGCATGCACCCCACATCCACGCGCTTCTCTCTCGTCATTCTGCTGGGCGTCGTCCTGACCGCCTCTGGTCAGCAGGCCTCTCCACACAAACAGATCGAAGCACTCGTCGACCACTACAGCGCCGAGTATGCCCAAGCTTCCAAGGCTATCTGGGAGTATGCGGAGCTGGGCTACCACGAAGAAAAGAGCTCGGCTCTTTTGCAGCGCCATCTGCAGGAGGCCGGCTTCCGCGTCGAGCCAGGCGTGGCGGACGAGCCCACCGCCTTCATTGCCACCTATGGCCAAGGCAGTCCCATTATCGGCATTCTGGGTGAATTCGACGCGTTGCCGGGTCTCTCGCAAGCCGCCGTGCCGGACCGCAACCCGTTGGCAGCCGCGGCGCCCGGCCATGGCTGCGGCCATAACCTTCTGGGATCGGGAGCGGCTCTTGCGGCGGTGGCTCTCAAAGAGTACATGGAAAACAATCGCGTGGCGGGAACTCTGCGTTATTACGGCACTCCCGCCGAAGAGGGCGGCGACGGTAAGGTCTACATGGTCAGAGCCGGACTCTTTCGCGACGTGGATGTCGTCCTGCACTGGCATCCGGCCGACCGTAACGCCGTCATGAATGGCGGCGCGCTGGCCATTACCTCCGCCAAGTTCCTGTTCCACGGCATTGCGGCGCATGCGGCCTTCGCGCCCGAGCGCGGCCGTTCGGCGCTCGATGCCGTGATGCTGATGGGCACCGGCGTCGAGTTCATGCGCGAACATGTCCCCAGCAACACGCGCATTCACTACATCGTCAGCAACGGCGGCGCGGCGCCCAATGTGGTTCCGGACACGGCCGAGCTTTTCCTGTATGCGCGCAGCCCGTCCCTCGACACGCTCGACGGCATCTGGGGCCGCATCGTGAAGATCGGCCAAGGAGCCACGATGATGACCGAGACCACGCTGGACGTCAAGATACTCGGCAGCGACAACAACATCGTTGCCAACGATGCGCTCGCGAAAGTGGCACAGAAGAACATGGAGGAGGTTGGCGGCTTCCGCTACACCGCCGAAGAGAAGCATTTCGCGGAGGAATTGCAGAAGAGCCTGCCGCCGGGCGGCGCCGGCGATCCCGGTTCAACCGCTTCCGTCGAGCCTCTTCGCCCGTTCGATCCGAACCAGCCCGCCGCTTCCACTGACGTGGGCGACGTCAGTTGGAACGTCCCGACGATCGGCTTCATCGCGGCAACATTTGTGCCTGGAGTGGTGCCCCACACCTGGCAAGCCGCCGCGTGTGCCGGCATGAGCATCGGCCAGAAGGGTATGCTGGTAGCCGCCAAGGCGCTCGCCGTTACGGGAGCGGATTTATTCTCGAATCCGCAACTGATTCAGGACGCCAAAAAGGACTTCGCACGCCAACTCGCAGGCAAGACCTATAAATCCGAGATCCCGTCCGGCCAGAAGCCGCCCCTGGATTACCGTTTTTGATTTGTGGCGCACGCTCTCAGCGTGCCGTGTCCCCACTCTCCCAGAAACCTTACACCGTCGATTCACGCCGTCTGCGGGATAACCAGTTGAAGCCCAAGCTTTTGTGCTTTTTTGGCGAGTGCGCGAATCTGCCGTTCGCGATACCTGGCCTCATAGTATGCGGTCCCCTTGTCCACGTACTGGTGGCCGTGTTTGATGAGCCAGTTCCCTACCAGGCTTTTGGCGATGTCCCGCTGCCCTTCCAGGATGGCTCCGACGATGCGCATACCGCTCATGCCGCTGAGGTCGCTCAGCACGTTGCCGAGTTGCACGTTCATCTCGATCAGCGCCTTCTGCATGCGTTGAATCGTGCTGCTCGCTTCGGCTACCAGATTCCGACTCTGCCCCACGCACATCATTCCCATTTTGCTCGCCCATACGGTAGGCCTGTGTCGCGCACCCACCGGTCGATGTCGTATCATGAGGTCGTGCCGCCCACCCAACAGCAGGCGCAAGGCAGCCTGCGGGTCCTGACCATAGGCCACTCGAACCATTCCATGGAGAAATTCCTGCAACTGCTGGCACTCCATTCCGTGCAGGTCGTCGCCGATGTGCGTTCGAGCCCCTATTCCAAGTACGCTACGCAGTTCGATCGCGAGTCTCTCATGGAGGCTTTGCGCGCGGCGGGATTCCAATACGTCTACTTGGGCAGTGAGCTTGGCGGCCGGCCGCGCGGCGACGCTTACTACGATGCCGCCGGCCATGTCCTGTACCACAAGGTAGTCGAATCTCCCGGTTTCCAGGCGGGCGTGGCCCGGCTGGAGGATGGCCTGCGGCAATACGTCGTGGCGGCGCTGTGTGCCGAGGAGGACCCCACCGGGTGTCATCGCCGGCTGCTCGTGGGCCGCGTGCTCGGCGAGCGCGGCCTCGCGGTGGATCACATTCGGGGCGATGGCCGCCTGCAGCCCGAAGCGGAGCTGGCCGCCGCCGAGCCTCACAGCAACCAGCTTAGTTTATTCGACGAAATCGAGGCGCCATGGAAGTCTGTTCCATCGGTTTCACCAAAAAAACGGCAGAGCAGTTCTTCACTCTTCTGAAACGCGCCGGCATCCGGCGATTGCTGGACGTGCGGCTCAACAACGTGTCGCAATTGGCCGGATTCACCAAGCGCGAAGACCTGCAGTTTTTTCTGAAGGAGATCTGCGGCGCGGACTACCGGCACGAACCCCTGCTGGCGCCCACGCAAGAGATGCTGGACGAATACAAGAAGAATAAGGGTTCGTGGCTGGACTATGAAACGAAGTTCCTGGCGCTTATGGCGGATAGAAAGATCGAAGACAAGCTCGATCGCGCCTTGTTCTCGGTTCCCACGGTCCTGCTGTGCAGCGAGCCCACCGCCGGGCACTGCCATCGCCGGCTGGTGCTTGAGTACCTGCGCGATAAGTGGGGCGATCTGACGATCGCTCACTTGTAGGACGCCTCCATGCCATCGGTCGACCTGATCTGCCTGGCAAATTCGTACAAGTGGCACTCGCGGTGCCTGGCTGGCCTGCGCGTGGATGGGGGCGGCTGGGTCCGGCCCGTCTCGGATAGAGAGCACGGCGAGTTGCAGTATAGCCAATACCGGCTCCCAGACCATGCCGAGCCGCATTTGTTCGATGTGATTCGCGTGGGGTTATCGCATCGCCAGCCCACGCCCCATCAACCCGAGAACTGGCTCGTGGACAACTCGGCGTGGGCGCTGCTGGAGCGTCCGGCTTCGGTGGACCATGTGCACGTAGTCTCCGCTGCGGTGCTCCGCGGGTCTCTACTCTTCGGGAATACGGGGCGGTCGGTGCCGCAAGCGCAGTTCCACAGCCGCCCGGCGCGGGAGTCACTCGCGCTCGTGCAGCCCACCGATATTCGATGGCACACCGAATTCAACACTTATGAACTGCGTAACATGCCGCGCGTTTTCTTCCGGCTCGGGGATGTTCCATACGACCTGCCGCTGACCGACCCCGCTTACGCCGGGCCGCTGCAGCGGCGCGACGAGGGCGACTATCGGTCCTCCGATCTCGGAATTCCGGAAGATGCCACGATTCTCTTCACGGTCAGCCTTGGCGATCCCCTGGACGGGATTTGCTACAAGTTGGTGGCAGCCGTGGTCGTTGTCTGACGGGAGTGGGCCGGCCACTTCCGACGTAGTAACATCAATGCAGGAGCATACACCGATCATGGCGGATTTTCAATCAGCCGTAGCAATTACCCTGCAAAACGAGGGCGGGTTCTTTCACAACCAGGCAACCGGGGAAATCGTGAATCACGGGATCACCCTGGCGTTCGTGCGGAGCTCCGGCTACAAGCCCGATGCCGATGAGGATTTCATCCAAAATCTCAGCACCGCCGAAGCCTCCGCGATCTACCAGACTTACTTCTGGAATCGCTATTCAATCGGCTCCATCGACGGTCAGAGCCTGGCCAATAAGGTCTTCGATCTGACGGTGAACATGGGGCCGGCCGCGCTGAAGCTGCTGCAATCGGCGGTGAACGCCTGCGGCGGCCAATGCGCCGTGGATGGCGTCCTGGGGCCGGTTTCGATCGCGCAAATCAATGCGCTCGACGCGGCCCAACTGCTGGCGGAATTCAAGCAACTGGCGGCGCAACGCTACCAGCACATCGCGGCGAACAACCAGCAGTTGGCCGGCGATCTGACGGGCTGGCTTTCGCGCTTGAACTCGTAGGCTGAATTCGTGGGGCAGACCCTCGGCCTGCGGCGGCCTCTCAGGCCGCCCGGACGGGCTTTCAATAACTTACGGTGGGTTTTCGACCGTGCGCGAGTCCTCCAGGAACCGCTCTTCGCACAACGAAATCAGTTATGTCCGAGCACGAACAGGCCGACGTGGACGTCGGCCGCAGGACTGGAGTCCTGCCCCACGAACGCACGTGCAACGCCACCTACACCACTTCCAATATCAAACACTTCAGATAGTGCGTCTCGGGCACCGTCAGCAGGATGGGGTGATCCAGCCCCTGCGTGCGGCGTTCCAGCACCCGCAACCGGCGGCCGGCGTCGAGCGAAGCTTGCGCCACTAACTCCAGGAACGCCGCTTCGCTGAGACGTTGCGAGCAGGAGCAGGTAACCAGGATGCCGCCCGGATCCAACATCCGCAGCGCGCGCAAATTGATTTCTTTGTAGCCGCGAATGGCGCCTTCCAGGGTGCTGCGCGACTTGGCGAAAGCCGGCGGGTCCAAAATCACCGTCTGAAACTGGCGCCGCGCGGAAGCGTATGCCGCCAGCAGAACGAAGACATCCGCCTCCCGGAATTCGATATTGGAAATGCCGTTGAGCGCGGCGTTGCGCCCGGCGGTGGCCAGCGCCGCACCGGAGCTATCCAAGGCTTCCACCGATTCGCAGACCGGGGCGAGGTGCAACGCGAAGCCGCCCGAGGAGGTGAAACAATCGAGGGCTTTGCCCCGCGCGTAGCGGGCCGCGGCGACGTAGTTTTCCCGCTGGTCGAGAAAGGCGCCGGTCTTCTGGCCGTGCAGCAGATCGGCGTGCAGGCGCAGTCCATTCATGCGGAATTCCACCATATCCGGCACGTCGCCGTAGATCACTCCGGATTCGAGCGGCAGGGCTTCCTTCGCCCGCACGGCCGCATCGTTGCGCGCCACGATGCCGCGCGGCGAAAACAGTTCCATCAGGCTGGCCACGATCCACTCGCGCGCGCCGTCCATGCCCTGGTTGAGAGTTTGCAGTACGAGGTAGTCCGCATAGCGATCCACAACCAGCGCCGGCAGCAGGTCGCCTTCGCCATGCACCACGCGATATGCATCCGTGCCGCGTACCACCCGGCGGCGATGGGCCTCCGCCGCGGCCAGCCGTTGCGCGAAGAATTCGCGGTCGATCTCCTCGACACTATGCGACAGCAGCCGCAAGGCGATCTGCGAAGCGGCGCTGAAGTGGGCCGTGCCGAGCGCGCGTCCGGCGAGATTGATTACCGTGACCGCGGCGCCCGGTTCGGCGCCGCCCGTATCGACCACATCGCTCTCGAAAATCCAAGGATGGCCCGAGGCGACCCGGCGGGCCGCTTTGCGGTTGACGCGCACTTCGTTCATAGGTCCGCTACTGGCCTTGCATCAACTCGCTGGGCGTGGGGACGGTCTTGCTATCCCATCCGCCGCCCAGCGCCTGGATCAGCAGGACACTCGAAGTCAGACGGCGCGTCAGCAGATCCACCGCCGTCTTCTCATCCGCCAAAGCGGTGGCCTGCGCCGTGATGACCGTCAGATAGTTGACCGTGCCCGCCTTGTATTGATAGGTGGCGATGGTCAGCGAGTCCTCGGCGGCCTTCACCGCTCGATCCACCGCGGTAGCTTCCTCGGCGAGTATGCGCAAAGCCGCCAGATTGTCCTCGACCTGTTGAAACGCCGTCAGCACCGCCTGGCGGTAACTCGCCACGGTGGCGTCATACTGCGCTTCGGTCATGCTCACTTGCGCGCGCCGCTTGCCGCCTTCGAAAACCACCTCCGGCAGTTGCGCTCCCAGCGACCAGAATTGGCTGGGCAGCGAGAACCATTTCACGATGTTTGTAGCTTCAAAACCTCCGGTCGCGCTCAAGGTCAGCGTGGGATAGTACGCCGCCACCGCAATGCCGATCTGTTCATTAGCCGCGGCCACTGTGCGCTCCGCAGCGGCGATATCGGGGCGGCGTTCCAGCAGAGTAGATGGCACCTCAACCGGCACGGCGGGCGGAGGCGTCTTTAAGAGCGCGGCCGTAACGGTCACGGCCGAGGGCGGCTTGCCGGTGAGGATGGCGATGGCGTGCTCGAACTGCGCGCGCGCCACGCCCAGGTCGATCAACTGCGCCCGGGTAGTGTCTAACTGGGTCTGCGCCAGCGCCACATCTCCGCCCGACGCTACGCCCGCCTTGTACCGGTTCTGAGTCAGGGTCAGATACTCTTCGTATGACTTGGTCGTGCGATCGAGTAAGTCGATGTCGCCATCGGTTCCATGCAGATCGAAGTAGTCTTCCGCCAGCTCCGACTGGTACGAGAGACGGGCGTTCTCCAACAGCGCGAAGTCGGCTTGGGCCGTGGCCTCGCTGGCCCGCACGCCGCGGCGGACGCTGCCCCAAATATCCGCCGTCCAGGAAGCGCTCGCGAGCAGGCTATACAGCCCGGAAACGCTTGTGGGACCGCCGCTGGTGGAACCGCCGCCGGTGCCGCCCGAAGATCGGGAAACCCCGATCGATGGCCCGATGGAAACGGTCGGGTACAGACCCGCACGCGCGATCCGCACGGCGTAGCGGGCCGCCCGGAAATTCGCCTCGGCGGCCAGCACATTCTGGTTCGAGATACTCACCTGTTCTTCGAGCGCGTTGAGCTGCGGATCGTTGTAGATCTCCCACCACTTGCCGCGAATCGCGCCGTCGTTGGGCTGCGCCTCTTTCCAGCCTTCGGGCAGCGGCTCTTTGTAGGCCGGCGTCTGCGGCGCGGCGGGACGCTTATAGTTTGGGCCGACCATGCACGCGCTGGACACCAGCAGCAAGCCGGCGAGAGTGAAGACCAGAGAGGTTCGCATCAAATTTCGGATCCCAGCGGGTGGGTTTTGGGCGCCTCCTTGTGGCGCACGCGATACCACCAGTGTTGCAGCCGGTCAAAGTAGAGATACACCACCGGCGTCGTGTAGAGCGTCAGTAACTGGCTTACCAGCAGCCCCCCGATGATTGTAATTCCGAGCGGGCGGCGCAACTCCGCTCCGGTGCCGTGCCCCAGCGCCAGCGGCAAGGCTCCCAGCATGGCGGCCATGGTGGTCATCAGGATGGGACGGAAGCGCAAGAGGCAGGCTTCAAAAATCGAGTCCCGGGAGTTCTTCCCTTCGTTCCGCTCGGCGGCCAACGCGAAGTCGATCATCATGATGGCGTTCTTCTTCACTATGCCGATCAACAGAATGATTCCGATGATGGCGATGATGCTCAGATCGGTGTGCGTGAGCATCAGCGCCAGCAGTGCGCCGACGCCCGCCGAGGGCAGCGTGGAAAGAATGGTGATGGGATGCACGTAGCTCTCGTAGAGAATTCCGAGCACGATATAGACCGCCGCCAGCGCGGCGACGATGAGCACCGGTTCGCTGCCGAGCGAATCCTGGTAGGCTTGCGCCGTGCCCGCGAATCCGGTCTGGATGGTGCGCGGCAGGCCCACCTTGGCGGCGGCGCCCAGAATCGCCTGCACGGCGTCTCCTAAAGCCACGCCCGCCTGCAGGTTGAACGAGATGGTCACAGCCGGGCCGAGGCCCTGATGCGTGACCGCCAGGGGTGCGGTGGTTGGGCCGAAACTCGCGAGCGCGTTCAACGGCACCTGTTGTCCGCTTGGCGAGCGCACATAGATTTGGCTCAAGAACTGCGGGTCCTGCCAGAATTCCGGCGCCGCCTCCATGATGATGTGATACTGATTCAACGGGCTGTACATGGTGGACACCTGGCGCTGCCCGAAAGCGTCGTACAGCGTGTTGTCGATCAGTTGCGGCGAGATACCGAACCGCGCCGCCGTCGTCCGGTCATACTGCACCATGGCCTGCAACCCGCGATTCTGCTGATCGCTGCTCAGGTCGGCGATGACCGGAATGGTCCGCAACTCCTGCAGCATCTGGGGGGCATACACGATGAGGTCCTGCAGGTTGTCGCCGCGCATGGTGAACTGATACATCGCGTTGCTCATGCGTCCGCCCACCCGCAGGTCTTGCGCCGCCTGGAGGTATAGCGTGGCCCCCGGTATCCGGCCCAGCTTGGGCCGCAGCCGCGCAATCACTTGATCGACCGTGATCTTTCTTTCTTCGATGGGCTTCAGCGACACGAACATGCGCGCTGTATTCGACGTGCCTCCGCCCGTGAATCCGGCCACCGTGTCGATGGCCGGGTCGGCGTGGACGATGTTGATCATCTGTAACAGGATCTTGTCCATGGATTGGAACGAAGTGTCCTGATCGCCTTGAATGGCGCCCATCATGCGCCCGTTGTCCTGCATCGGAAAGAATCCCTTGGATACATGCACGAACAGATACGCGTTCAAGGCAATCGTCGCCAGCAGGATCGCCAGCGTGAGCGGCGCGGCGCGCAACGCGGCGGAGAGAGTCACCCCATACAAATTGACGGTCGATCGGAACGCCCGTTCGGTAACGCGGTAGAGCCAGCCGTGCTCCCGGTGCTCCTTCAGAAGGTGCGCGCACATCATGGGAGTCGCAGTCAGCGAAACTACCAGCGAAACGGCGATGGCGATCGAGAGCGTGACGGCGAACTCGCGGAAGAGGCGGCCCACGATGCCGCCCATCAGCAGCAAGGGGATGAACACGGCGATCAACGAGGTGCTCATGGACACCACCGTGAATCCGATTTCCTTCGCTCCCTTGAGCGCCGCCTGGAAGGGATGCATGCCCTGTTCCAGGTAACGCGTGATGTTTTCAATCACCACGATGGCGTCGTCCACCACGAAGCCCGTGGAGATGGTCAGCGCCATCAGGGACAGATTGTCGATGCTGTAATGCAGCAGATACATCACGCCGAACGTGCCGATCAGCGACACGGGCACGGCCACGCTGGGAATGAACGTGCTCCGCGGGCTTCTCAGGAACGCGAACACCACCAGCACCACCAACGCCACGGAGATCAGCAGCGACCTTTCCACGTCATGCACCGAAGCGCGAATGGTGACCGTTTGGTCCATGGCCACCCGCACGTCGATGGATTGCGGAATGGACGCCTTCAACACCGGAAGCTCGGCCCGGATGCGGTCCACCGTATCGATAATGTTGGCGCCCGGCTGGCGGAAAATGATCACCATCACGGAAGGGCGGCCGTTGGCATAGCCCGAATTGCGAATGTCTTCCACAGAGTCCACGGCCCGGCCGACGTCCGCGATGCGCACCGCCGATCCGTTCTTGTAGGCCACGATCAACGGCTGATAATCGATGGCTTTGAAGATCTGGTCGTTGGCGCCCACCTCCCAGGCGCGATGGCCATCCGAGAAATGTCCTTTGGGTGTGTTGGCATTCGCCGCGGCCAGCACGCCGCGCACCTGCTCCAGGCCGATGCCGTATTTGTTGAGGACCCGCGGGTCGAGCTCCACCCTCACGGTCGGCAGCGAGCTCCCGCCCACGATCACCTGTCCCACGCCGCTTATCTGCGCCAGTTTCTGCGCCATGATGGACGAGGCCGCGTCATACATCTGGGCCTTCGTCAGAATGGGCGAAGTCAACGCCAGCAGCACGATGGGAGAATCGGCGGGGTTCACCTTCCGGTAGGTGGGGTTATTCGGAAGATTGGCGGGCAGGTAGCCGCGTGCGGCGTTGATGGCCGCCTGCACGTCGCGCGCAGCCGCGTCGATGTTGCGGTTTAGATCGAATTGCAGGGTAATACTGGTCGATCCGAGGCTGCTGGACGAAGTCATCTCGGTGACCGATGCAATGCGGGTGAACTGGCGCTCGAGCGGCGTGGCCACCGACGAGGCCATGGTCTCGGGACTGGCGCCCGGCAAGCCTGCCTGCACCGAAATCGTAGGAAAATCCACCTGCGGCAGGGGCGACACCGGCAATATCCGGAAGGCCACCGCGCCGGCCAGCCCAATGGCCACCGTCAGCAAGGTGGTGGCCACCGGCCGCCTGATAAAGACCTCTGAGATATTCATGGGTTAGTTTAGTGGCGCACGCTTCAGCGTGCCGCCGTGGGCTTCAGCCCACGGGTCGGCGGAGCGAGCTGAAGCGCGCTCCAGCACGCTAAAGCGTGCGCCACATAGTCCATTCATGCTATTTATCATGACAGGCCCCCTACCCCGGAAGCGGCTCCGCGCCCGGCGAGACCTGGCGCTCGCTCGCTTCCTTGCCCGCGAAGCGCCTGGCCAAGCGGTCGAACCACAAGTAAATGACCGGGGTTGTATACAGAGTGAGCGCCTGGCTGAAAATCAATCCGCCGATCATGGTGATGCCCAACGGGCGGCGCAATTCCGAACCGGTGCCGCCGCCAAACGCCAGCGGCACGGCGGCCAGCAACGCCGCCATGGTGGTCATCATGATGGGACGGAAGCGCAGCAGGCACGCCTGGTAAATCGCATCCACCGGCGGCATGCCTTCCTTGCGCTCGGCGTCCAGGGCGAAATCGATCATCATGATTCCGTTCTTCTTCACGATGCCGATGAGCAGCACGATGCCGATCAGCGAGATGACGCTGAAATCCTGGTGGAACAGCGATAGAGAAAGCAGCGCGCCGACACCCGCCGAAGGCAGCGTCGAAAGAATCGTGATCGGATGGATGTAGCTCTCATACAGGACACCCAGCACGATGTAGACGGTCACCAGCGCCGCCAGGATCAAAACCGGCTCGTTCGCCAGCGATGCCTGAAACGCTTCCGCCGTGCCCTGAAAGGCGGCCTGTACGCTGGGCGGCATGCCGATCTCGGTTTTCACTTTGTTCACGGCGTCGACGGCATCGCCCAGTGAGGCGTCCGGCGCCAGGTTGAACGAGAGCGTGACCACCGGGAATTGGCCCTGGTGGTTCACCGTGATCGGAGCGCTGGACGTCTCCACGTGCGTGAAGGCGCTGAGCGGTACCTGCCCTCCATTCGGAAACGCCGTGGAAGAAGAAATCCCACTGCCGAATACGGTGCTCGAAGCGATCGTGGGACTGTTGGCCGAAGCCGACGTGGAGGCGCTGGCCACCGCCGCCCCCGCTCCGCTTTGTGGACCGAACGTCTGGGTGGCCGAAGAACCGCCGGAGACTACGCCGGCGCCTCCGGTGGACGACCCCATGCCCGTCCGGATATACAGATCGCGCAGGTCCAGCGGATTTCTGCCAAAGCCGGGCGCCACTTCCAGCACCACGTGGTATTGGTTCAACTGCGTAAATATTGTGGAGACCTGCCGCTGGCCGTACGCGTCGTACAGAGTCTGATCGATCGCGGAGGGCGTGATGCCCAGGCGATAAGCCGTCCCGCGGTCGTAGATCAGCGTCGCGCGCAAGCCGCCCACCTGCTGGTCGCTGGCCACGTCGCGCAACTCCGGCAGATCCTTCAGCTTGTCCAGCATTTTGGGAGCGAACTCGTTCAACTCGTCGGCGCTGGCGTCCTCCAGCGTGTACTGGAATTGCGTACGGCTTACCCGGTCGTCTACCGACAGGTCCTGCACCGGTTGCATGAACAGGGTAATGCCCGCCACCGAGGCCAATTCCGGCTGCAAGCGGCGAATCACGTCGGTCGCGCTGATTTTGCGTTCATCGAGCGACTTCAGGTTGATCTGAATGCGCCCGCTGTTCAGGGTGGTGTTGGTGCCGTCGATGCCGATGAACGAAGAAAGACTATCCACCGCCGGATCCTTAACAATGATCTTCGCCAGCGCTTGCTGCTCGCGGGACATCTCCGGGAAGGACACCGTCTGCGCGGCTTCCGAAACGCCCTGAATCACGCCGGTGTCCTGGATGGGGAAGAAGCCCTTCGGAATCCGCCAGAACAGAATAATGGTCACGGCCAGCGTCGCCGCCGCCACCAGCAGCGTGATGGTCTGGAAACGCAGCACGAACCGCAGTGTCTTGCCGTAGAACGCGATGATCGAGTTGAAGGCATGCTCGGAAACGCGATAGAGACGCCCATGGCCGGCTTCGGGAGTGTGCTTCAGTAGCTTGGAAGCCATCATGGGCGTCAACGTCAGCGAGACCACGGCGGAGACCAGGATGGTGACGCTCAACGTGACCGCGAACTCCCGGAAGAGGCGGCCCACGATGTCCCCCATGAACAACAGCGGTATGAGCACGGCGATCAGCGAGATGGTCAGCGATATGATGGTGAATCCGATTTGCTCGGAGCCGCGCAACGCCGCCTTCATCGGAGCCTCGCCTTCCTCGATATACCGCGCAATGTTCTCGATCATCACGATGGCGTCGTCCACCACAAAGCCGGTGGCGATCGTCAACGCCATCAAAGTCAGGTTGTTCAAGCTGTAGCCCAGCAGATACATCACGCCCAGAGTGCCGATCAGCGAGACGGGCACCGCGATGCTGGGAATGATGGTGGCCGCCACGTTGCGCAGGAACAGGAACATCACCAGCACCACCAGCACAACGGTCAACCCCAACTCGAACTGCACATCCGACACGGACGCCCGAATGGTGTTGGTCCTGTCGGTCAGAATGCCGACTTGAACCGATTTCGGCAGCGTCGCGGTCAACTGCGGCAAGAGCAGCTTGATGCGATCGACAACCGAAATGATGTTCGCGCCCGGCTGCCGCTGAATGTTGACGATGACCGCCGGCACTTCGTTCATCCAAGCGGCCTGCCGCACGTTTTCCGTATCGTCGGTGACGGCGGCGACATCCGTCAGCTTGACCGGCGCCCCATTCCGGTACGCGACGATCATCGGCTTATAGTCGGCGCTGGAAAGCAGTTGGTCGTTGGCGCCGATCTGATACGCCTGGTGCGGACCATCGAAGTTGCCCTTGGCCTGGTTGACGTTGGCGGCCACCAGCGCGGTGCGGACATCTTCCAGGTTCAGGCCGTAGGATGCCAGCGCCGTAGGATTGGCGCGAATCCGGACGGCCGGCTTTTGGCCTCCGCTGATACTCACCAGACCGACGCCCGGTAATTGCGAGATCTTGGGCGCCAGGCGCGTGTCGGCCAGGTCTTCGACCTGCGAAAGGGGCAGATCGGCGGAGGTCAGCGCCAGCGTTATGATCGGAGTATCCGCCGGATTGCTCTTGCTGTAAATGGGCGGGTTCGGAAGGTCGGCCGGCAGGTACGTTCCGGCGGCATTGATAGACTGCTGCACTTCCTGCTCCGCGACGTCGATGTTCAGGCTGAGACTGAATTGCAGGGTGATCACCGAAGAACCATCGGAGCTGGTGGAGGTCATCTGCTGCAGACCGGGAACCTGGCCGAATTGCCGCTCCAGCGGCGCCGTGACCGAGGAAGCCATCACGTCCGGATTGGCGCCCGGATAAAACGTGATGATCTGGATGGTCGGATAGTCCACTTCCGGCAGAGCGGAGATGGGCAACTGCTTGTAGGCCACAATGCCGGTAAGGGTGATCGCCACCATGAGCAAAGACGTGGCGATGGGGCGGAGAATGAATGTCCGGGAGGGGCTCATCTACCTTCCCTTGTGCGCGGGGGTGGTCGCTTGCCGCAGCGCGGCCGGCGCAGCAGCGCCGGCGGGAAGTGGACCGCTCACCGGCCGGCCCGGCGTGTGCCCCGTGTCACCGGTCAGGTGCGCGGTCACTAGCGTGCCTTCCTGAAGCTTGTCGACGCCGGTCATCACGATTACATCGCCGGGCACAAGACCCGCCGTGACCTCGGAATCGTCGCCTTCAGTCGTGCCGAGCGTGATGGGACGCACCGTCACCTTGGAGTTCGCCTGCACCAGAAAGACATAGGTCGTTTGAGAATTGCGTTGCACCGTCGCGGTGGGGATCAGCGTGACGTTCTGCTTCAGTTGCACCAGCAATTTCACGTTCACGAATTGGTTGGGGAACAGCTTGTTATTCTTGTTGTCGAAGTTGGCCCTGAGCCTCAGCGAGCCGGTGGTCGGATCGATCTGATTGTCCAGCGTGGCCAGCACTCCCGTGGCCAGTTTCGTGTTCGACGTGCGGTCCCACGCCTCAACGTTCAAGTGCTGCCCGGCCGAAAACCTCTGGACCACCACGGGAAGCTGATCCTCGGGAATGGTGAAGATCACGCTGATCGGGTCGATTTGCGTAATCACCAGCAGGGCGTTGGTGTCGCTGGCATGCACGATGTTTCCGGGATCCACCAGGCGCAGACCGAGGCGGCCCGTGATCGGCGCCAGGATATGGCTGTAGGTGATGTTGAGCTTCGCGCTGTCGATGGCCCCCTGGTCGGTTTTCACGATTCCTTGTTCCTGCGCCACCAGGGACTGCTGCGTAACCACCTGTTGTTCGGGAACCGCGTTCTGCGCCAGCAACGTTTTGTAGCGCGCCAGATCGACGCGCGCGTTTTCGAGCAGCGCCTGGTCGCGGATCAGTTGTCCTTCCGCCTGCGTCAATTGAACCTGGTAAGGCCGCGGGTCGATTTCTACCAGCGCGTCGCCTTTATGAACGAGCTCCCCCTCTTTGAAGTTGATCTGCATCAATTCACCGTCCACGCGGCTTCTCACTTCCACCGTGTAGATCGGGGTCACCGCGCCGAGACCGGTGAAGTAGACCGGGATATTCCCCTTACGGGCTTTCGCCGCGACCACCGGTATGGCGGCAGGGCCTTTCTTCTGCGCTTGCGCGGCTGCCCCGGAAGCGCCGCCGGCGGGATTATTTTTCGACCAGAAATAATACGCGATCGCCGCCGCCAGGACCAGAACCGCCAGCCAGACCCAGACCCTCCTGGAACGCCGTGGCGCACCGTGCGCCTGCTTGGGCGCCTGGTAGGGCGCTGGCTTCGTCAGAGTATCGGGCGGCGCCGCCGGGTCGACGGCGGACGGGGAATCCTGCTTCATATCTTCTCAGTATAAGATGCTGCAAAGCAATGCGAATGTTACAGGTGTGGGGCAGACCTCCAGGTCTGCGCGGGTCCTGCAGGACCCGCTCTCCTTCACAAGGCCACGCCGAATCGCTTGCGCAGCGCCAGCATTGTCAGCAGGCTGACGAGCAGAAACCACACGGTCCAGTCGATGCCGAAGCCCAAGACATCCATAGTGGCGGCCGGGCAGGACACGTCCATCGACGGCGACCCGTCCCAGCGGGCTGGCGAAATGCGCAGCCCGTGCCCGCATTCGACAGCTTTCGCGATCGCAGCTCCGCGCACCCGCAGCAGCACGCTGCCCGATGCGCCCGTGACGGCGCGCACACGCCAGCAGACCTGGCGCCGGTCGGGTATGCGCACGGCCGGTGTTTCGACCACCACGCCCCGTCCTTCCAGAGTCGGAGCAAGCGTGCGCAGGTCCGCGCCCCCGCTGAACTGCGCGGTAACGATAGCCGATTCCCCAGGCGCCAGCGCACGGTGTCCATAAACGTTATCCAGTTGCAGAAACAAAACGAGGAGCGGCACGATGGCCACCGAGGTGGGACGCAGCATGCCCGCCAGGTAGCGCCCGGTCCAAAGCAGGAGTTGCCGTTGCGCGCGGAAGATGAGCGCCGGATCGTCGGTATACAAGCGCATCGCATAAAGCTGGGCGCGCGTTTGGCGCTTGGCCAGCGCGATGCGTTCCTGGTTGGAGAACCGCTTCCAGACCCACAGCAGGACGACACCGGTAACAGCGGCGATGGCCGTCAGGCTCCACGTGTGCGCCGCGGAGAGCATCAATCGATGTAGCCGGGCCCTTTCAGGCTACGCACGACTTCCTCGTCGGGCGAGCTGTATCCGCCCGCCGCGGCCGCCTTGGCCACCTTAGCCCAAACGTCTTTGCTCAGCTTGACAGTCATAGCCACCCTGTAACATGCCCAACCCTGCTGAGCCGCGCGCGTAAGCAAACGGTCTTCCTCAGAATAACGCGCCTCACAAAAGCGGCTTCCCTTCCATCCAAGCGGGCAGCTCGACCCCGAACAGATTCAGCGCGGTAGGCGCGAGGTCTTCGATGCCAGGGTCCGCCGCGCCGATCTTGCGATTGGAAAACAGCACGCCCGGCACCAGCACGGGATCCACGCAATGATCGCCGCTCCAGGCTTTGCGGTTCTCCTCGATCACCTGTGCCGCAACCTTGCCCACCGCGCCTTCCCACGAGCAGCGGTAGCCCTCGTTGTAGCCCACAATGAAATCCGGCGCGGCGTCCAGATACGGCCCGCGATAGAGCGCCGCCGTCGCGTACACGTTGCGGATCGGCGATGCGCCGTCATCGTCCCGTAGCGCGGCCAGCTTGCGAATGATCTCGGCCTTCAGCAGCTCGGCTTCGCGCCCGTCGACGATGCCCAGCGCCTCCCGGCCCTTCATGTTCAGATAAAACCCTCCCAGGCCGAGGGCGTAGGCGCGCGTGCGGCCCCAATCCACGCCCTCGAAAAACGATCCGCTCTCACCGCTGCCGTTCTTCAAGCTTAGGTAGCCGTTGTCGCGCAGCCATGCATTGATATTCACGCCACGGCGGAACGCGCAGAATCCGTGGTCCGAGAGGACAAACAGCGCCGTGCCGGTATCGGCGAAGGCCATGGCTTTCCCAACCAGCGAGTCCATGCGGCGGTACATCTCCTCGATCGTATCCGCGTGCGGGTCCGCCGTGCCCAAGCGGCGGTAGAACATGTGCTGGACGCGGTCGCTGGTGTCGAACACGCAGGCCACCACGCCGCGGCGCGAATTCTCCAGCGCATTCAGGAACATGGCTTCGCGTTCTGCGAAGATGTCCCAAGCCTGGCGCAGAAAGGCGTCCTCATCGATCGCGCCCTCGTTGAGCGCCCAGGTATCTTCGGCCATGCCCACGGTGGCGTACGTGCCCAGCAGGTTCGCCAGATACGCTGCGTAATAAGGCGGATGGCTGATGGGCAGGGCGGGCCGCTCCGGGTCGAGGTTTAGCGGAGTCATGTAGAGGCTGAACTCCGGCTCGGTCTCGGTTACCAGAAAACGAGCCATGCCGCTAGCCGTCGCGCCGATCGCGGTGCGGAACCGGAGCCGCTGCCAGCCGGTGTATTCGCCGGGATCGAGCGCGCAACGGCGTCCCTCGACCTGCAACTCGAACGCGCCGTTCCGCCGCGCTACGCGGAATGGAATGCGCAGGGTTGGGCTGCTTTCGAGGAACGTATCTGTGGGGCCTTCGATCTCGCCCGTGAACCCGTCCGCCACGCGCTTGAGCGGGTAGCGGCTGCCATTTTCGTAAGTCGGCCGCTCCACCCGCGTCGTGAATTGCGAGAAGCTGCCCTGCGTGCCCTTCAGGTCGGGCGTGCACATGGCGGAGAGCAGCCTGCCGTCGAACTTCTCCGGCGGAAAGGTGATCGGCACGCGCAGGATGGTGCAGCCGATGCCCTGCCGCCCGAGGATCTTCCAGAACGGCTGGCTCTTGCGGCGCAACTCCAGCGGCGTCCGCGAGAGCGGGATGCGCAGGCGGCCCAGGCGCAGCACGTGCGCCGGCTTCCCGACGCGCGCCGATGAGAGCTGCGGCACGTAGGTCTTCAGGCTGCGGTCCAGAAAATCGAAAATGTTATGCTTGGCCGGGCTGACGCCGGTAGCGAACGTGGACCAAGCCACCGGCGAGAGGGCCGGAAACGTGGTGCGCAGGCGCGTGTAGCTGCCCTCGGCGGCCAGGCGCGCCAGGTTCGGCAGCTTTTGCTCGGCCATGAGGCGCTCCGTCAGCCGCGGATCGAGACCGTCGAGTCCCAGAAATACGATCTTCCTCACGCGCGCGTGCCGGTAACCTTTGCGGCGGCGCGCGGCGCGCCAGGCCATGCGAAACGGCCACAGCACCAGCGAGAAGACGCTCAGGAAGAAGCCGGCTATCAGGGTCAGAAACGAACCGAGGAACGCAAATCCCGCGCCGGGGCCGACATAGGCGAGCTGCGTGGAGTGCGGATGGAAGTAGCCGTAGGCCAGCGCCACCAGTGCGAGCGCAAACTGTCCTGTGGCGCACGCACGCGTGCGTGCCGCGTCCCGACTCATCGGGACGCATGCTTCGCGGCCCGCCGCATTTTCACTACAATGCATTATTGAGAGGTACCCAATGATCGCAAACCGTTCCGCGCCACCAGGTCCGATTGTACCCAGACTGATCTACAAAGATGTGGCCAAAGCGATTGACTGGCTCCGCGGAGCCTTTGGCTTCACCGAACGCCTGCGCACGTCTCCCGAGCCCGATGGCACGATCCACCATGCGCAGCTAGCCATTGGCGAGGGTTCGGTGATTCTGACCGGTCAGCCTGTCGCGCGCCCGAATGAGTTCATCCAGGCGTTAATGGTGCATGTGGACAACGTCGACGAGCACTTCGCGCGTGCCAAACAGTTCGGCGCCCGGATTCTGAGTCCGCCGGACAGCAAGCCGTTTGGCGAAAGGCAGTACGCGGCCGAAGACCTGGAAGGCCACCGCTGGGCGTTTTCCGAGTCCGTAGCCGATGTGCAGCCCGAGGCATGGGGCGCCACAGTTTCGGAGATCAAGGACCGGATCACGCGGTTGCCTCGCCCGCGGCTGTGTTACCTGCAGATTCCCGCAGTGGACGCCCACCAGTCCGCCGCTTTCTACGAGCGGGTATTCGGCTGGAACATCCGCCACCGGGACACCAATCGCCCGAGCTTCGACGATGCCACGGGCAACGTGAGCGGCGCCTGGTTTACCGACCGGGTCCCTTCCGGCGAGGCCGGGCTGCTGCCATCGATCTGGGTCGACAACATCGATGCGACGTTGGCTCTGGTGGCGGCCCATGGCGGCGAAATCGTCGAGGCGCCGCACCACGACGCGCCCGATAGCACATCCTGGATCGCGACGTTCCGCGATCCGGCCGGCAACCTGATCGGGCTTTATCAGGAAGGCCCCCGCTAACCAGAGACTCTAAGATCGGCTGTCTGCCACGTTGCAAATTACCTGGCGTAGGACTTTGCACGCTATTTGGCGTACGGGCCGCCATTCTGAGCGGTCATTTCACTCCCTCCGCCAGCATCGTCGACAACTGTTCCTCAAGCCGGTTGTAGCCTGCTGCCATACCGTGCTCCATGCCCGACCTGCGTGCCGTGTCGCGGGCTTCCTTTGACTCATAGAGCATCGTGATCGTGACTTTGGCGATATCGCCTTCCTCGACGAACACCGTCGTATCCAACGCACCGCCAGGATACCAGGACTCGTCGAACCTCTCTGTGGCGACCAGCCGTTCGGGCGGCACGATTTCGCGAAAAATACCGCCTATCCCCATATCCTTGGCGCCGGTCTTGCGCCACACATACCGATACGTGCCACCAACCTTAAGATCGATTTCGCAAACTGGCATCGTCCAGCCCGGCGGGCCAAGCAGCCAGCGCCTCACCAAGTCCGGCTTGGTGAAGGCGTCAAATACCAACTGGCGCGGCGCGTGGAAATCGCGCGTAACCTGAATTTCGTGATCGGTCGGCGTAGATACCTTGAAACTGTCGGCAAAGAACATATGGGCTCCTTTATCGTTTCCTGCTGGCGGGTCGCTTGGTTTTCTTCTCCGTGACTTTCAACTCGACAAGCAAATCATCCAGTCGCTGGAAGGAAGTCTCCCAGAACTGGCGATAGTGCTCTAGCCATTCGCTGGCTTCTGCCAGCGGCTTGGCCTCAAGTCGGCTCGGCCGCCGCTGCGCGTCGCGGTCACGGGAAATCAGGCCAGAGCGCTCCAGCACCTTAAGATGCTTTGAGATCGCGGGCTGCGTCATTGCGAAGGGCTCGGCCAGTTCGGTCACCGACGCCTCACCCGACGCGAGCCGGGCGAGGATGGCGCGCCGAGTGGGGTCCGCGAGTGCCGCGAAGGTGGCGTCAAGACGACCCTGTGTGGTCTGTAAATAACCACTTGGTTGCATAACCATATGGTATTGTAATAGAGCGAGAGTGTCAAGCCTTTAGCTAATGCTTTGTGGTGTCTGCCGGGCACTCGGCCTTCACGCCGAATCCGCGGTCCTCCCCGGCGAGGACAAAGACAAATTCCAGCAACTCTTGGAGCGGCTCTCCGCCGCCTGGATGCCCCAGGACGATAGGGAAAAGTCCCTGGTCGAACAAATCGCCGTCAATCAGTGGAAATTGGCCCGCATCGAACGCTCCATTTCCGGCACCATCGCCGATCTGGACCACTACCGCAAGCCCCGCCTTCAACGCCACAAGGAAGTCGGGCTTACAGAAACGGAAAACTACAAAGGGGGCGCTATCTGGGGCACCTCACAACAGAACCGCATTTATATCTTGCTCCCGCAGGTCCGGGGCCCTGACGGCGTCTGGCGCAAAATCCCCCACGCCGTGCTCGGCGACCTTAGCCAATACTCGGACTCCGACGATGAAACCAAGCCGCCCATCGTCCCAGAGCCGGATGGCCGCGCTTGATGTGGCGCACGTTCTCAACGTGTCCGCACTCGTGCGGTCGTGCGGACACCTTCGGGTTTTTTACAATTGAAGATGCTATACTCCTATTTAGTCGAATTTAGTCGAAGCTGTCCGCGTCGAGGGCGCGCCGATTGCGCCGATGTGCCATCCCACACCCATTCCGAATCTGCGGCCTCGACCCGAAAGGAAGGGAGAAGTATGCCCGAAAACATTGCGCCCCCCAGTGAAGAACGGATTCCCTACCTGGAATCGCTAGTCGGTCAGGCCCGAACTGCCGCCGCCGTCTTTACGCAATACACACAAGAGGACGTCGATCGCATCGTCAAGGCGATGGTCCTGGCCGGACTCGATCAGGCTCAATATCTGGCCCGCCTGGCGGTCGAGGAAACCCGGCTCGGCGTCATGGAAGACAAGGCCCTTAAGAACATGGTGGCCACCGAGTTCGTCTACAACTACGTCAAGGACAAACGTACCGTTGGCCCCATTCGCGAGTTTCCGGACAGCGGCCTGGTGGAAGTGGCCGAACCCATCGGCGTCATCTTCTCGCTCACACCGATTACGAACCCCACTTCCACGGTTCTCTTCAAGTGCATCATGGCCATCAAGACGCGCAACGCGATGGTTTTCAGTCCCCACCCGAACGCCTGGCGCTGTTGCGCCGAGGCCGTGCGCATCATGTATGAGA
>OCTA010000519.1_pt1 | contig 35573 bp, 34 predicted proteins | sample 1538991 | NCBI WGS metagenome assembly OCTA01 (sample SAMEA3539302, study PRJEB22396) | soil metagenome | biome: tundra; feature: field; material: soil | place: USA | collected 2010-05 | depth 0.15 m | reverse complement strand
GCCGAGCGGCTCACCGCGCTGGGCACCATCTACGGCCAGCACGGCGACCTGGAGGGCGCGCTGGAACCGTTGCGCCGCGCCGCCGAGCTAGCTCCGGAACGCCCGCAGATGCAGTACAACCTGGCGTTCACTTACTATCGCATGGGCCGCTTCGCGGAGGCCCGCGCGCCCATCGCCAAAGCGGTCGAGCGGTGGCCGGATATCTTCCAATTGAACTTCCTCTACGGCGCGGTGCTCGCCAAGCTGGGTGAAGATCTGCCTGCTTACCAGGCTCTCACCCGCGCGCGCGAACTCAACCCGCAGGATGCCGGCGCCGCGGATCTGCTCTACCGGACCACGCTCGACCTGGCGCGCACAAGCCTGGCCGCCCGCCAGTATCCCGATGCGCTGCGCTACTTTGGCGAAGCGGCCAAACTGCGGCCCGCCGATCCCGAGCCGCAACGGGGCATAGCGGCGGCCGGTGACGCGTTTCGAAAATAAACCAAACAACGCCAACCGCGAAACCCGCGCCCGCTCACAAACCAGCCGAGCCGCAGGCCCCACCCCCCGATTATGCAATGTCGGAGGCCACCGAGGACCATCCGGTCTTCTGCCCCCTCGTCACCCCCGACACCCGTTAGCAATCTGCCCCCCGATCTTTGGCAACCTGACCCACGCCTCCAACCGATACGCGACAACTGCCCCTGAACCCCAAAACAAGACCCCGCTCCCCAGCCCGCAACCGCTCACCCCACCGCGCCAAGCGCCCGAGTCCCATCACCCACCACCCAATCACCCACCACCCGCTTTATATCCAAATACCTGGGCTTTGATCGTCCAGCCAGCACCCAGCACCCAGCACCCAGCACCCAGCGCGTCGCACCCCTGGGTTGACTTCGCCGCGCGCCTTACGGATACTGTCAGCAGACTCGCATATGCGCAAACTCGTCCAAGTAGAAGATGCCAAGTCGCTTCTGGAAGTCGCCAAGAATTGGGGCGTCTGGAAATGGCTCATGGAAAAGAAAAGGGTGCGGCAGACGGCCGACATAGCCTGGGAAGCCTTCGACGAACTGGAAAAGGACGTCAAGAGCGCCTGGAACGACGACCTGCAAAAGGCCTACGCCGAGCTGGCGGCGGAATCGGCGCTGGCCGATGGTGGCGCGCCCGCGAAGCGAAAATACGAGAAGGCCAAAAAAGAGGCCGCGGACGTCGATCCCAAGATCAAGGCCGTGGCGCAGAAGCTGAAGGAGACCGATGACGAGGCCTACCGCGTCAGGATGGAAGCGGAGGCGATGTTCGACGAAGCCGAAAGGCGATTGAGCACCAGCATGGCGCGGGAGGCCTCGCAGGTGGCCATTGACGCCTACAATCTGCGCGAAAAGGCCGTCCGCAAGGCCGAGACCGCGGCCCGCGCCAAGTAGGCCCCCGCGCTGCCGCCATCTTGCCCCATCTTGGGCAAGGTTGGCCCTTAAACTGCACATCCTCGCGTGCAATCTCAGCAAACAAGGGTTTTGAGTGGGACCGTTCCAGTTCGCAGGGCCGTAGGTCTGCCCGCTCAACCGCTGCAAGCTGCTGATGATGCGTGATTTTAGCCCCATCAGGGGGTGGGGAGAGGGAGTTGAGGGGCATGATGATATCGAGCTACCAAATGCAGGTGGGTGAGGGCACCCAGTTTGACGCACCCTTGCACGCGGCGGATCCGGACGTGAGCGTAGCGCTGGGGATTTCACTGGACGATGATGCTGTGGGTTTCGAGCAGCCCGCGGCCCTCGAGGAACCCGCCCCGTCCTTCCCGGATCGCGACGATTCGGTAAGGCGTTACCTGCGCGAAATCGGCTCGGTTCCTCTGCTCACGCGCGCCCAGGAGGTTGAACTTGCCCGCCGCATGGAGCGCGGCAAGATTCGCCGCGAAAGGGCCATCAGCCGATCCGCGCTGGTTCAACAACGGGTGGTAGAACTACTGGCCCAAATCGGGGCTGGCGTGGTGGAACTGGACGGGTTGATCGAGCGCGGCGACGTGGAGGATGGCAGCGCCGCCGACCGCCAACGCCGCGCCGGATTCACCGCTCACTTTGCCCGCGTGAAGCGCCAATACGCCAAACTGCGGCAGATCGAACAATGGCTGGCGGTGGCGCCCGCCGGCGATCGCGCGTTGCGCCACCAGTTGTCGGGCCGGCTCAAGCGGGCCAGAGTCACGGTGGCGCAGCACATCCGCCAGATCCCCTTTCGTCCCGATCAATGGAGCGAGTTCACCAATGAGCTGGAACGGCGCGCATCGGAATTGGAGCGGCTCGACCGTGAACTGAAGCACATCGAGCCGGCGTCCGGGCGCGATGCCCAGGTCTGCGCGCGAGTGCTGCGCGGTGAGATTCGAAAGCTCGAAACCGTCGCCGGCGCCACGCACGCCGAGTTACAATCCACGTTGCGGAGGATCCGCCATGGCGAGCGGGAAGCGCAACAAGCCAAGGCCGATTTGGTGAACGCGAATCTTCGCCTGGTGGTCTCGGTGGCCAAGCGCTATATGAACAGAGGGCTGCACCTGCTCGACCTGGTGCAGGAAGGCAGCCTGGGTCTGATGCGGGCGGCTGAGAAGTTCGACTACCGGCGCGGATTCAAGTTCTCCACCTATGCCACCTGGTGGGTGATGCAGTCTGTCTCGCGAGCCCTCGGCGAGCAGGCCCGCACCATCCGGATTCCCATCCACATGAACGATCAGCTCAACAAGTTCTTCCGCGCTTCCCGGCAACTGGAGCGGGAGTTGGGCCGGCCGCCCGAGGACGCCGAGTTGGCCGCCCAGATGAAGACCACCGGCGACAAGGTCGGTAAGCTGAGAATCATTTCGCGCGAACCCATCTCATTGGATACGCCCATCGGCTCGGACGAGGTGTCCACGCTGGGCGAACTGATTGCGGATCGCGGGAGCGCTTCTCCGGCCGATTCGGTGCTTGCCTCCGAGGTGCAGGATGAGACTTCCGCCTTCCTGCAAACGCTGGTTCCGCGGGAAGAACAGGTGCTCCGGCTGCGCTTCGGTGTGGGTTGCGGGCGCGAGCATACCCTCGAGGAGATCGGCGCGGGCCTCGACGTCACCCGCGAGCGCGTGCGCCAGATCGAATTGAGAGCGCTGCGCAAACTGCGCCGGCCGGAGAGCGTCCGCCGCCTGCGCAGCCTGCTGACCTAGCCTGCGCGGGCGTGCACATGGGCCGCGCTGAGGGTAGAATATCTACCAGCGCTATGCGTAAAGAATCCTCCGGCCGCCTCGAGTTGCTGCAAGGAACGCTGGACATGCTCATCCTGCGCACGCTGCTGTTTGGCCCCGCGCACGGACATCAAATCGCGAAGCACATCCAGCGAACCACGGACGACCTGCTCCAGGTCGAGCACGGATCGCTCTATCCCGCGCTGCACCGGCTGGAACGCAAAGGCTGGATTGCGGCCAAGTGGGAGCCCGCGGCCAAAGACCTGAAGCGCGAATTCAAATACTACCGGATCGCGCCGGCCGGCAAGAAGCAACTCGTGGCGGAGGAATCCAAATGGAAGCAATTGACCGGCGCGATTGCGCGCATCATGTGGCCCGCCAATGAGGGGTAACGCTAGGTTGACGCGATTCCGACTTCTTCTCTCTCCGCTGTAACTCGCTTCGGATTTCCATCCAGATATTGAAATACAGCCACTCCGCCGGAGGATCGTGTTCCTCAATGTGGTCCGGCCGCAGAATCAGGTCTCCTGTCTTTAGCAGGATTTCGCGCACCTTTGGATTCTGCTCCAGTTTGGTCCGCATCGCCGCCACAATCAGCCGGTAATGCTCCCCTCTCTCCTTCGACCGGTACGGCATCCGCCGGCCTTCAAAGGTCACCCAGTCGATGCCCATGTTTTGCATGTTCGCCGCGGCCAGGTTCCCGGCGTCCTTGGCCTCGAATGCCATCATCTGCGCCACCTCATCCCGCGTGTGCGTCCACCCGATTCCCCGCGCCTGCGCGCGTGCATCGTGCGGGCCCTCCGGATACAGCATCGCCTGCCAAAACCCTTCCACGCTGGCATAACGCTTGCCGCGATATGTAAATGGTGTCGCGGCGAAGTTGGACAGAATTCCCAACTCGTTGCGTTTGGAGAGGATTACCTCGCCGGGTCTGGCTGCTTGCGGCAGGATCTCCCAGACCGCCTTCCGATCCTCGGGAACCGGCGTCCACCAATGGGCTGGATACGATCCGGCGACAACAGCCTGGCAGACTGTGGCAACCATTAACCAGCGCATACTTGGCTCCAAAACACTCCAAAATCCTTCTTTAGCGCTAGAATACAAGCAGGAGTGGACCATGTCTACTATGTTGGTGTATGTGGTTTATGGCTTCTCCGCCGCCCTCGCTCTGCTTTTCGTTTACCTTTTTCATGCGCGCTGGTACTGGCATGTACTGAGCGTGCTGGCGGCCTTGGCCGTTGGCTTCTCGCCGCCGCTGCTAGGCTGGGACGGTCCCAGCCGGGATCTCGCGTATGGCTTCGTAATCCTGTTCCTGCTGGTGTGGGGTTTGGCCGAGCCCTTCGTGCACCGTTTCCACCGGCACGGGGCCCACGCCATTTAGTTTTCGGGACCCTCCGCGACCCATGAACTCGCTTCGGCGCGGCGGTTGGATAACGTCTCCGGCTTGAACGAAGCCGCCCGCGCGGCGGACGCTACGCGTGGATAGGGTAGCGGCGTAAATCGGATCGCGGTTACTCTCAGAGTACACTACATACCCTATGCGCGCCGTCGAGGACTTCGCGCGGTACTTCAAGTCAAGGATTTCCGTCGCCAGGCGGCAGAGTTCGCGAATAAGGGCGATGAAGCCGAACTCGACGCAATCGGCAAGATCTACTTTCAGCGGGACCAGCTTCTGAAACAGGCCGCGCAAGTGAAGGCTTCCGAATCGACGCACGAGGGCATGGAGAAGGCCTACGCGGATGCCAAGAAGGATGTCGCGCGGCTCCAGAAACAACTGTTCGAACCGGACAAGCCGTTGACGAAGGCTCAAAGCGATACGGACAGAAGTCAGACATTATGAAAGTGCTACAATGCACCCGCGCGGCATTCAAGGCAAAATCCCGCACGAACCTGTGGGATTAGGGAGTTCTTTCCAGCCCAGCTCGGGGGCATGTTCGCTGGCAAAATGGACTGCGGCAGTCGCTGGCTCGTGGCAAGGCGGTGTTTTCAATGCGAATTTTGCTCTACAATCCCGACAATGGCGTGACCGCGAACTTCATGCCGCACCTCTGGATGTTTCTCCTCCAGGCGCTTACGCCGGCGGGACACGAAGTGCTGCTTATCGACGGCAACACGCAACCGATGAGCGATGCAGAGATCGTGCGTTTCGTGCTCGCCAAGGGTATCGGGCTGGTGGGGATTGGCGCGATGACCCGCATGATCGCGAAGGCTTACCGGGTGGCCGACGCCATTCGCGCCGCCGGGGTGCCGGTAGTGATGGGCGGACCGCACGTTACGGAGTTACCGGAGGAGGCGCTAGGACGCGACGGGGGGCCGCGGCATGCCGATGCGGTGGCGCTGGGTGAGGCGGATGAGACCTGGCCGAAAATCGTCGCCGACGCGGCACGCGGCGCACTGAAGGAAAGGTACGTGCCGGTGGATGCGTTCGGACAAGAGCGCAAACCGGACCTCCAGGGTTACCCGAAGATCCCTTGGGACTCGCTCGATATCGACCAGTTCAACCGCATTCCGGGCTTCGTGCGTCCGATCATGGAACACTTCAAGGTCGGGTGGGAGACGTTCCACATCATTCCGATCGAGTCCGGGCGCGGCTGCCCCTACGGATGCGAGTTCTGCACGGTCACGGGATTCTTCGGCGACTCGATCCGGTTCCGGTCGAACCAGAGCATTGTGGAAGAGTTGTTGCTGTTGAAAGCGCGCGCGCGGCGGACCAATGGGCAGGTGGCCGTGTTCTTTGTCGACGACAACTTCGCCATCAACGGGAAACGCACCAAGTCGCTCTTGCGCGACATCATCGCGGCCAAGGCGCAGGTATCGTGGGTGGGACAGATCAGTGCCAACCTGTTGCGCGACGAAGAGTTGGTGGACCTGATCGCGGACTCGGGCGGCAGGTGGATCTTCATCGGCATGGAATCGCTGGATCCGGCGAATCTGGCCAGCGTCAACAAGAGCTTCAACAAGCCCGGCGAGTACGCAGCGGTGCTGGAGCGCTTAGCGCGGAGGAATATTTATGCGATCACCTCCTTCATCTTCGGCCTGGACAACGACACGCCCGGAGTTGCCGAGCGCACTTTGAGCCAAATACGCGAATGGCCTCCGGTGCTGCCTGTCTTCGGACAGATCACGCCGTTTCCGGCCACACCTCTTTACACACGTCTGGAGAAAGAGGGGCGCCTGACGCGGCCGAAGCACTGGCTGGATTTCGCGCCGTTTCACATGGCTCACACGCCGCTACGCATGACCGCTGCCGAGGTGCAGGACGAGGTGCAATATGCCTGGGCGAACGCATATAGCCCCGCGGCCACGCGGCGCGCCATCGATTCGATTGCCAACGAACCAGCCCCGTACAAGATTAGCCATCTGATCGCACGGCTTTTTTTTCGCGGTATTTACTTTCCCCGGAAGCCTATAGGCCCTGCACGCCCATGACTCTTCGCACCGGCATTCGGTTAACAGGCAAAACCATTGGGTTTCGAGCGTGGGTTCGTTGCTACCGAGAAGCGAAGGTGTGTTCGCCGAAATCCCGGGGTGTAGCCCTGGGGATGGCTCTGGCAATGGGACATCCTGATCAAGATTGCCCTGGATCGAAATCAGGTAGCTGCGGTGCTCGGGGCCTGAGTGCTTGTAACCTGAGCCTGGCGACTAGCGTCGAGGAAAGCTTGCCGGATAATTTGGCCTTCGAGGCAACCTGTTGATATCTCCACTTCGCATAGCTCTCTTCACCGATTGCTTTTACGAGGCCAACGGAGTAGCTACGCTGAGTCGGCAGTTTACCACCTTTGCTAATCGCAGGCAGCTTCCTTTCCTGTGTGTGCATAGCGGGCCGCGAACGCAGGTTGCTTGTCAGCCATCTTTCACTGCGGTGGAGGTCAAACGAGGTCCAGCGGCATTTTCGCTAGACCATGATTTGTCCTGCGACCCCTTTCTAAGCCGCTACAAGAATTGGGTAACGGAGCAGGTGCGGCCGTTTCAGCCGGATCTTGTGCACATCGTCGGTCCGGGCGATGTCGGGATCCTGGGACTGTGGGTCGCGCATACCCTGCGCGTCCCGCTGGTCGCTTCCTGGCATACCAACCTGCATGAGTACGCGGGCCGGCGCCTGAATAAGCTCCTTTCGTTTCTGCCAGATGCCTGGCGGGAGTGCGTCTGCGTGACAGCCGAACAGCAGAGCCTGCGCGCGTGCATGCGCTTCTATGGCCTGGCCCGCTTCCTGCTCGCGCCCAATGAAGCGATGGTCCATCTGCTCCAGGAGCGGACAGGCAAACCCGCATTCCTGATGGCACACGGCGTCGATACTGAAGCATATTCTCCGCGACGGCGCTGCCGCCGGGACCGCTTGTTTTGCATCGGGTATGTGGGACGGCTCACTCCGGAGAAGAATGTGCGCCTGTTCGTCGACCTTGAGAGAAGGCTCCTCGCACAGGGCCAGCGCAATTTCCGTTTCATCCTGATCGGTGAAGGAAACGAAAGAGAGTGGCTCCGCAGGAACCTCGAGTTTGGCGAACTGCCGGGCATTCTCCGCGGAGAGGCGCTGGCGGAAGCATTTGCCAATATGGATGTGTTTGTCTTCCCTTCCCGGACAGATACGTTTGGTCTGGTGCTGCTGGAGGCGATGGCTTCGGGCGTTCCGGTGGTGGTGAGCCCCGAGACCGGCGCCCGCGTGGGCATACGGCACGGAGTCACGGGGTTTCATGCGCCGGATCTACAATCGCTCACCGAGAGTGTCCGGCAACTAATGAGCAGTGAAACTCTGCGGCAACGGATCGGCGCCGCGGCCAGGGTATTCACATGCGACAAAGTATGGAATGGCGTATTCGAACAGTTATACCGGACGTACGAGTGGGGACTTGAAGCCACCGGCAGCAAACCAAGCTATCGGGCGATCGCGGAAAGTCAGACGACCTCATAGCGCATGATGCTCATTCTCGCGTTTCTGTTATTCTCGATTAACCCGCCTGCGATCCGGCAGGCGCCGGCCGGAACGGAAGTCCACGTCCGGCTGAGGAGGCGGTATACTTCATGAATCGAACACGGCTACGGTTTCTCTGGCAGGAGAACGGGTTCGCGCGGCACTTCCGCACGGGCGTCTCTCTTCACAGCCACACCATGCACTCGCTGGAGAGCCTCGGCTTCATTCCACGATACGCCGAAGCTGTCCCGCCGCTCGCCTGGGAGCTCCGGAGGCAGTCCAGGAAATACCTGGAGAAGTACAACCGCGAGCTGGATTATACTCGGGCCTTCTGGACCCCCCCGCTCCCTGCCACACACGCTTTTGAACTTGAAAAGCGAAGCATAGAGCGGGAGGTTGGGCTGGCGGCCTTAGTCTCGATCACGGATCATGACAACATCGAGGCGGCGGCCCAACTCACAGCATGCGAGGAGACGAAGCAGGCTCCGATATCGATGGAATGGACAGTTCCCTACGGTCCCTCGTACTTCCATATTGGGATACACAACCTCCCATCGGCGCGAGCTGATGCTCTGATTGGAGAGCTCAACCGGTTTACGCGCAACCCGTCCGCTGGACTAAGGAACGACTTGCTCGCAGCGATAACCGGTCAGCCGGACACTCTCGTGGTGCTCAACCACCCACTGTGGGATCAGGCCAGCGCCGGGGCCGAGGCTCACGCAACTGCTCTGCGTGGCTTGCTTGAGTCTTCGGGCGGGTTTATCCACGCTCTTGAGCTAAATGGCCTCCGCCCTTGGGAAGAGAACCAGCAGGTGATTAGGCTGGCCCATGCGTCGGACCGCACCCTAGTTTCAGGCGGAGACCGTCACGGCTGCGAACCGGCGTCAGTGCTCAATGTCACGTGCGCTTCAAGCTTTGCCGAGTTTGCCGACGAAGTGCGCGCTGGCACGAGTGAAATCGTTTTTCTGCTTCACTACCGTGAGCCTGTTCGGTTTCGCTTGCTCAAATCGGTGATCGACATCATGAGGACTTACCCCGAATTGCCGGGTCGCGAGCGCTGGAGCGACCGTCTTCTCTGCCGAAGCTACACGGGCGACACTCGCTCGCTCTCCGAGATGTGGAGCGGCAAGCTTCCCGCAGTGATTCGGTACTTCGACAGGATCGTGCGACTTGCCGACGCCCGTGAATTCCGGCACATCGCCCGGCAGTACCTCGCCGGCGCCGGCAACCCCGAACATGCCTACGAGTCCTCCTCAATCGACTCCCTGCGTGGAACGCCAGTTCTTGACGCACAAGGAGCACCAGAGTTTTTGGGCCGTTTTTAAACTCGACAATTGCATTTTTGGTACGGAGGGCACTCCGCTTGACCAGATCCATATCGCTGCAGCGCGGGGGACGCGAGTGCGCAAAATGGCGAGTCTTGAGAAACCACCCACTCCCTTCGACCTGGTCGGTCGAACGACGGCGTTGTGGGGCGGCCTGATGCACAAAGATTTCGGATTGGCTCTGAGTGCCGCAACGCGGGCGGGCCTCTCGCTGCCTGCCGTGGAAGCCGCGGCAGCAGTTAACGCCGCAGAAACCGTCAGGGACGCCGAAGAGGATTTCTCAGCGGTGGTGCGCCGGATGGAATGGCAGGTTGCATCGGAGAGCGCTCTGCCGCCGGCCGCATAGGAGCGAATCAATGTTGTGGAATCTATTTTCGACCGATCCCGATTGGACGCTCACGGCCGTCCGCGTCATTCTGGGAGTGGTCCTCTTCGCCCAAGTCAAGCGCCGTCCCGACCAGTTCAGTCCCAGCACATCCGGCAGTACCAGGCGCACCTGTTCAGCCACCGGAAATTGGCTCCCAGCACCTGCACTGCGTGGTCCCGGGCCGCGGTCTCTCGCCCGACGGTGAGTGGGTGGCCTGTCTGCCGGGGTTCTTTCTCCCCGTGCGGGTGCTCAGCCGCTTGTTCCGGCGTCTGTTCCTGGGGGCTCTCACCCAAGCCCACGCCGATGGCCAACTGCGCTTCTTCGGCGACCTGGGTGGTCTACGCCAAGCCGTCCTTTGGCGGACCGCAACAGGTGATCGAGTATCTGGGCCGCTATACCCATCGCGTAGCCATCTCCAACGAGCGTCTCGTGGCGCTTGAAGACGGCCAAGTTTCGTTTCGCTGGAAAGAACACCGGCACCCGGAAAAGCAGAAGGTGATGACGATCTCAGCCGAGGAGTTCATCCGCCGTTTCCTGCTGCATGCTCTGCCGCCCGGCTTTCAGCGCATCCGCTACTATGGCTTGCTGGCCAACTGCCACCGGGCGGGTAAGCTGCAGCTCTGCCGGCAACAATTGGCGGCTCCCATGGCGGACCTGCTTCCCGTTCCCAAGGATTACCGCGATTTTTGTGCGGCCCTGACCGGCAAGAACCTGCGGCTCTGTCCCGAGTGCGGGATTGGAACGATGGTCCGTATCGAACTTCTGCCGCCGTGCCATAGTGCCGTCGGCCTCCGGATGGATAGCTCATGACCTTCCCCGCCGCCGTGACCAAGGCCCCCGCGCTGCCTTCCAGGCAGGGCCGGCTGGAGGTGTGCGCGCACTCCCCAACCATTCCTCTGGCAGCGACCCGGGTGACCACCTGGACGCTCCCACGCACCGCATACGCGCATTTTCCAGCAGCCATGCACTGCCCCAAACCATCCTGCAGCGACCCAACGCCAGCTTTCCGTTCCCCGCAGGTCCCTCGCCCGCCAAACAAACTCCAATAAAGAACCAGCCCTGTCTTGCGGTTTAGTTCATCGAACGGTTTCATCAGCTTGCGGCCTGAACAGAAGCTCGCTGCCGCCACGCGCGTAAGCCGCAAGCTGAAGAAACCTCTATCGGTCACAAGTTTCACTTTCCCCGTAACCCTATGATTCAAAAGCCAGACGCCTGTCTGACAACCCATTCTCGTGACACCCCGCGCGTACAATGAACATCGAGATATCCCAATGGCATGGCAGTCCATCCTACTCGCAATCGGGCGTTCGCTGAACCAGTGGCACCGGAACCGCATGCCACTGCACCCTTTCTTCGCCCTCTCACCGGACCTGTTCTGTATCACCACTCTCGACGGCCATTTCCATCGCGCCAATCCGGCGTTCGTCGCCACCTTGGGCTATCCCGAACCGGACGTGCTGTCGACGAACCTCCTCGACCTTCTGCATCCCGAAGACCGCCCAGCCGCCGCAGCCGCCATCGCCGGCCTGGCCCACGAAACTCCCATCGCCGCCCTGGAGAGCCGGTTCCGCTGCACCAACGGCTCCTATAAGTGGCTCGCATGGAGCAGTACGCCCTTCCCGGCCACCGGCCTGGCATATACCATCGCCCACGACCGCACCAGGCCGAAACTCGACGAGGAAGCCCTGCGCCAATCCGAAGCCCGCTGCGTTTGCGCTCTGGAAAGCACTACCGACGCCTTCTTCGCGGTGGACCCCGGCTGGCGCTTGATCCGCGTCAACCAGCAGGCCGAGCGCCTCTGGATGTGCCAGCGCGACCACGTGCTGGGCCGCAATCTCTGGGAAGTCTTCCCCGAAGCCGCCGCCGGCCCCCTTCACCGGCTCTACGAACAGGTTATGCGCACCGGCGTGCCCGCGCACCTGGAAGAATTCTATCCGTATGCCCCGCACAACGGCTGGTTCGAGGTCCACGTCTACCCCTCCCCCGAGGGGTTGGCCGTCTACTTCCGCGACGTGACCGGCCGCCGAAACGCCGAAGAAAAAATCAAGCGGACGTTGCAGGAGAAGGAAGTCCTCCTCCGCGAAGTTCATCACCGCGTCAAAAACAATCTCCAGGTGATCTGCAGCATGCTCCGCCTTCAGGAGCGCAACTTCCGCGACGAGACCCTGCTGCAGGCCCTCCGGGAGTGCCGCGAGCGCGTCATGGCCATGGCCATGCTCCACGATCAATTGCACCGCGCCAAGGATTTTTCGAACATCAACCTGGGCGAGTATATCCGCAACCTGGCCTCCAGCCTCTTCTCTTCCTACGGCGTGAATTCGGCGGACGTCGGCCTGCGCATGGATGTCGAGGATATCCCCGTGACCGTCGATACCGCCATTCCCTGCGGCCTGATTGTCAATGAAATCGTTTCCAACTCCCTCCGGCACGCCTTTCCGGAGGGCCGCAAAGGCCGCGTCACGCTGGGTCTTCACGCGCTGCCCGGCGGTTCCGTCGAACTCACCATCGGCGACGACGGCCGCGGCTTCCCCGAAAGCGCGCATCCCGCCAATACCCGGTCGCTGGGACTGTGGCTGGTGGATCTTCTGGCCGACCAGATCGGCGCGGCCGTGGAGCGTTCCAGTGACGCCGGCACCCAGTACCGGCTTGTATTTCAAGAGACAGTGGTACAGGCGTCCTCGCCTGTCCAGTAACAAAGTCAAAGGAGAAATCGAATGAACAAGCGTCGGATCATGTTAGTGGAGGATGAGAAGGTTGTTGCGGCCGACATACAGGAGTGTGTCAAGGGATTGGGATACGAAGTGGTGGGAGCCGCCGCCACCGGCACGGAAGCTCTCCGGCTGGCTGTCAAAACCATGCCGGATCTGGTCCTGATGGATATCAAGCTGAAGGGCGTTCTGGATGGCATCGATGTGGCCGGCGCCCTTTATGACCAGCTCAAGATCCCGGTGGTCTACCTCACCGCCCACGCCGATGCGGAAATCCTGGAGCGCGCCAAGCAGACCGCGCCCTCCGGCTATGTCTTGAAACCGTTTGACGACCGCACCCTGCGCACCGCCATCGAGCTCGCCTTCGACCGCCACCGGCGCGAACGCCAACTGATCGACGGCGGACAGCGTCTGGCCGCCGCCATCGGCAGCATCGACGAAGCCGTCATCGTCACGCAGGAGAGCGGGCAAGTCGCGCTGATGAACCGCGTAGCCGAAGCCCTCACGGGTTGGAAGCAGGAAGAGGCTCTGGCCAAACCAGTCGATGAAGTCTTCACCATTCTTAATGTCCGGACCGGAGCGCCGCAGGCGTCCCCCATTGGCAGAGTGTTTCGGGAAGGCGTGGCCATCGGCTTGGGGGACGACGTTTTGCTGCTCGGCCGGCACGGCGGCCGCCAGCTCATCCAAGGCAGCGCCACGCCGGTGCGGGATGGCGAAGCGCACGCCGTGGGCGTATGTCTGTTGTTCCGCGCCGCGAGCCAACGCGCCGCCGACGAGCCCTGGGGGGCGCCGGATCACGGTTCCGCGAACCGTCTGGAGATCCTCGGCCGCCTGACCGCCGCCGTCGCCCAAAAATTCACTCGCCTGCTGGAAGCCGGCCGCGGACGCACCCACGCCGCGCACCTGGCCAACCGTCTGCTCGAATTTGGCCAGCGCCAGCCCGCCCCGCCTGCTTACCTGGATCTCAACGAGCTGATCTCCGGTCTGGACGATTTGCTGCAATGCGCGCTCGGCGACGACATCGGGCTGCAACTGACGTTGGCGCCGGCCGCCGGCGGCGCCAAGGCCGATCCCGGCCCCATCGAGTTGATCTTGATGCAACTGGCCCTCTCCGCCCGCGACGCTGCCTTCTCCGGCCAGTTCTCGATCGAGACTTCCGCGGTGTCCAGCGAGGATACCGGCGACGGCTATGCCATTGTCACCGTGACCCCGCCCGCCGCCGGCCGCGATGCGCCCCCCGACCTTCCGGCCCTCGACGAAATCGCCCGCCAGTCCGCGGGAGAAGTCCGTCTCTCCGTTGAAGACGGAGCCGTTAAAATCTATCTCCCCGCCGCCCTCCCCTAACACAACCATCACCGAGTTTCTGTGAGCCATGGTGCACAGGCTTCAGCCTGTGATGGGCGCTCAAAGCGCGCTCTAATTACTTCCAGCAACTTCCAGCTATGGCCGCCAAGCTGGAATGGGGTTGCTTGTGAAGGGGGAAGGCGGCGAAGTGAATAGTAACTTTAGTTACACAAGGAGAAAAGACCCTATGAGAACGCTAATCTGGTTCCTGATGTTCATTGGCACTGCCGCAGCGCAGGCGCCCAACGTGCAGCCCAGCCCAAACCCTACATGGAACTGGATCAACGCCGGCGTCGGCATCCAGGTCTTGGGCAACTCGCTGGACTGGGCGACGTCCTGGAAGCAACCTGAAGCCAACTCGCTGCTGGCCAATACGAGTGGGCAGTACACGGGCCAGCTCTACCGGACCGGCAGCTACCGGAAGGCCGGCGTGTCGGGCGGATTGACGGTTGTGAGCTATCTCGTCGGGTGGAAGTGGCCGCGCACGCGGAAATGGGTGGGCATCCTGAATATGAGTCTCGGCGGGATGTGGGCCGGCATCGCGTTTTCCAACGTCGCCAGGAACCCGTACTACAGGTAATTGGGACTGGGGCACGGAAGGCGGCGTCGCCCCCTCGCCCCCTCGTGACATCGACGCTTTTCAGTCGATGTTGGCGAGCGCAGCTCGCCTAGTATTTCCAACTCCCCACATCCGTCCCCTTCGGCGCCGTCTCCTCCATGTGCTTCACCATCTCCGGCAGATAGTGCTGATTCAGTCCCACCTTGGGATCGAAGTTACCCGCATAGCAATGCGGTTTGCGCTGTCCGAAGTCGAATGTCCCGCGATAGTACGGATCGGTGGTGGTTTCCATGAAGTCTTGTAATAAGTGGACCGCGCGGTCCAGGTAGAAACTATCCGCGTCGCCCACGCAAACATGCAACTTACCGGCTAACTTGGGTCCCAGGCTCTTCCAGTCGCGCTCCATGATGTGCGTCAGGTCGTAGCGCTCCTTCCAGTATTCGGCCACCTTGTGATCGATCTCGCCGGTGCGCTTGTTGAAAACCGGTTGGGGATATCCATCCTCGCCCACCGCGCTGAAGTAAGCCTGCCAGGCGTCCAGTTGCTCGCCCGACCGGCTCTGGGTGCCCTGCACCAGCTCAAAGCGGTTCATCTGCTCCATGGTGGAGAGCAGCAGCCCGTCCGCCTGGCGCATCGCCGGCCGCGGCACCCGCGCAAAAGGACCCTCCACCCAGAAGGCGTTCTTGTCTTCGTACAGGTTCATGGTCATGTACGCGCGGAAGTCCACTACGTCCGGACAAAACACCCATGCGCCATTGTAGAAGTCAGGATAGAACACCTGCGAAGCCAGCGCCTCCCAGCCGCCCGTCGAACCGCCGTACACCGCCCGCGCCCATCCCTGGCCGATGCCGTGGAACGTCTTCTCCACGTACGGAATCAGTTCCTGCGTAATGGCATCCCCATAAGGGCCGGCGTTGGCCGAGTTCACCGCATAGGAATCGTCGAAGTAAGGAGTGGCGTGCTGTATAGTCATAATGATGACCCGTGGCATCCGTCCCGCGATCCAATCCTGATAGAACTTATAGCCCGCGCCCGGACCCGGCTCGGTGCTGAACGCCATGCCCAGGCCTCTGCTAAAGTGGCCTTGAGAGACGATCAACGGATAGTGCGCCGTAGGATGATCGTCCCACCCGTCCGGCAGCAACAGCACCGCGCCTAACTCGACCGGCCGCCCCCAAAAGCGGCTAAGCAATTCGCTGCGAATCTTGAGGTGCTTCACCCACTTAGTATCGGGATCGGCGGCCGGGACATCGGGAATCTTCTCGGTAAGTGACAGTCGGATTAGCTCGTCCGACCCGGCGTCGAGATGTACCTTCTGCGTCTTGCTGTAGAGGTTGCCCGGTTTTGACTGCCAGTGTTGCCCTTCGCCTTTGTCGGGCGGCAGCTTGACGGTGTGCCCGTTTGCCAACTGAAACGTCTCGTAGATATTCAGGACGCCCTGGACATAATAATCCCCGGCCGGAATGTCTTTCAGGCTGTCGCGCGGATAGCCCAGCGTCGTCGAGTCCACCACCGCCGCGGCGCCGGGCGCGAGCCCGTCCACATCCACGCCGAAAGCCTGCTGCGACTGCCTCGTGAAGCTGAGCTGAAACCGCGGCTCCGGCTTCTCCTGGGTCGAGATTACAAGCATCACGTGCCCGTCCAGCGGCGCCGCGCTCGCCTCTTTGGGAAACGAGATCTCAAAACGCTGGGCCGCCACCAGCGGCCAAGCCAATACAGCCCCCGCTATAGTAAACCTCAAGACTTTCGGAATGAATCGCATGTCTCCTCACCGCGGGGTAATCAGCCCGCCCAACTTATCCTGCTCTCCCGATCCCGTCCGCGGGAACCGCGTGGCGTAAGCTTCCAGGTACTTCAGCCCGGCTCCCGTGTTGTAGATCACGATCCGCTCCGCCGGCTTCAGGAAACCGGAAGCCAGCAGCTTCTCCAGCGCGGCCACGCACGCGGCGCCCTCCGGCGCGGCGAAGATGCCCTCCTCGCGCGCCAACTGAATGCCCGCATCCAGCAGCTCTGGGTCGCTCACCGCCAGCGCCGTGCCGCCGCTCGCGCGCACCGCCTCCAGGATCAGGAAGTCCCCCAGCGGCTTGGGCACGCGCAGCCCGGCCGCCACGGTCGTCGCGTTGTCCCAGAACTGGCTGCGCGCCTCCCCGCGCTCGAATGCGCGCACCACCGGTTGGCAGCCTTCCACTTGCACCGCGATCATCTTCGGCCGCTTGGCGCCGATCCAGCCCAACGCCTCCATCTCCTCGAACGCCTTCCACATCCCGATCATGCCCACGCCGCCGCCGGTGGGATAGAAGATGGCGTCCGGCAACTGCCAGTCGAGCTGCTCGGCCACCTCGTACCCCATGGTCTTCTTGCCCTCGATGCGGTAAGGCTCCTTCAGCGTGCTCACGTCGTACCAACCATGCTCCGCGGCGCCCGCCGCCACCAGCTTCGCGCAATCGCCGATCAGCCCATCCACCAGCGTGACGAACGCGCCGAACGCCTGGCACTCGATGTAATTCGCCTGCGGCACGTCGCGCGGCATGAAGATGTGCGCCTCGATCCCCGCCGCCGCGGCATAAGCCGCCAGCGCGCTCGCGGCATTGCCCGCCGAAGGGATGGCCATCTTCTTTACGCCCAGCTCCACGGCCATCGAAACCGCGCACGCCAGGCCGCGCGCCTTGAACGATCCGGTCGGATTCAGCCCCTCGTCTTTGATCCACAGGTCCTGCGCGCCCAACCGCGCGCCCAGCCGCCGCGCCCGGATGAGCGGCGTCATGCCCTCGCCCAGCGTTACAACCGATGTCTCCGCGGGCGGCAACACCGGCGCGTAACGCCACATGCTGTTGGGGCCCTGGCGGACCTGGGCAGGCTTCCATGTGCGGCGAAGCGCGTCCAGATCGTACCGCACCAGCAGCGGTCCACCGCAGGAACAGAGATGTTGCACCTGGTCCGGCGCGTGCGTCTGCTTACATAAGCTGCATTCCAAATGCGTAGCTTTAGCCATTAAGTAGCAAGTCTACCAACAATCCGCCTGCACGCTGCACCCCATCCATGCGTCATAATATCTGTAGGCCCGATGAAGCCCACTGCACTCTTGTTGATCCTTGCTTGCTCCGCCATGGCGGGCGAATACGCCGTGCTCGCCAGCGGTGCGCGTCTCTATGCCGAACGCCATGAATCGGACGGCGGCAAGGTGACGCTCTTCACCAAGACTGGTTCGACGGAGATGGATGCGTCCCTGGTGGTCCACTTCGAACAGGAGGAGTACCTGCCGCCGCATCAGGAGCACGCCTCCGCGCCTGCGGGCCCATCGCCAACCGCGAAACCGGCCTCGATCGCGGAACTGGTCGATAACGCCGCCCGCAAGTACGGCTTGCCCCCCGCGTTCGTGCGGGCCGTGGTGGCTGCCGAGTCGGGTTATCAAGCCAATGCGGTCTCACCCAAGGGCGCCATCGGCCTGATGCAGCTCATGCCCGCCACCGCCCGCGAGCTGGGCGCCGATCCGAAAATACCCGAACAGAACGTGGATGCCGGAACCCGCTACCTGCGCGACCTCCTGCTGAAGTACGACAACCAGGCCTACCACGCGCTGGCCGCCTACAACGCCGGCCCCGGCGCGGTCGACAAGTATCATGGCGTCCCGCCCTATCGCGAAACCCAGACCTACATCCTCAACGTCCTGCGCAACTGGCGGAAACAGCCCTCCGACTGACCCGGTGGCACAGGCTTCAGCCCTTTGCGGTGCCTTGTGCAGATGCCATGGTTTTGCTTTTTGGGGAGCAGAACAGATGCTCCGTTGGTTACGAACCCCATGAGCTCGGAGAAAAAGTGGCACACGCGCGCGCCACATCGTCGGGAATTGGCTCGCCCTCGCCGCCAGACGTTCTGCGGCAATGCCTCCAGGATCTTTGAAATCTCGATCGCCCTATCGGCGTTAATCCGCGTCTATCGGACGGCCCATTTGCCTTTTCCGCCAGCCAGCCTAGGCCGCGGGTAAACTCAACATCCCCTTCTCCCGCAACCCCGACAACGCCAGACCATACCGCCCGCGAATCCCCGTCTTCTCAAAGATATGCTTCAGGTGGATCTTCACCGTGCCCGGGCGAATCCCCAGTTGCGCCCCGATGTCCCGGTTCTTCAGCCCTTGCTCCACCAACTCCACCACCTGCAGCTCGCGCGAGGTCAGGTTCGAGTGCGCGCCCCGCGCCGTGCGCTCGGGCTCTTGCAGCACGCCTTCCTCCATGAAGGTGTTTCCCGCCGCCACCGTGCGCATGCAGTCGAGCAGCGCCTCTAAAGAAGCTGTCTTGCGCACCACTCCCAGCGCCCCCACTTGCATCATGCGCAGCGCCTCCGTTTCATTCAGGTTCACGCCCCACACCATGGTCGCCACCCCGCTCCCCGAACCGCGCAAGCGTTGCAGGCAGTCCATAACGGCGTAGATGCCGAAGCTCTTGTCCAGAATCATGACCGCCGGCGCATGCTGCCGGACAATCTCCAGGCCTCCCAGCAGCGACGTTTCCGCCGCCGCCAGGTGCAGATCCTCACACTGATTCAGCAGCATCCGCATACCCTCGATAGCGATCGGTTCGGTATCGCAGATGGCTACGGATTTAGCATTGATTTGATGACCCATGTAGCTCTCACGCGGGCGATTGAGAAATCTCCTCCATCGCCACATTTGGAAAAATTCGACTAGAGATTAACAGAACTGTAGTGCCGGAAAAGAGCAGGACTCTCAGCTTTTTGCAGGCCGCCCGGTCTTTATGTTGATTGTCCCTCTACACAGTGCCGAACCGCACCGGCAGGGCACCTCGTCGATCTTGTCGGAAAAGTGATAGTCCACGGTTAGCTCCTCGCCCGGCCGGATTTCCCGCTTGCTCATGTACAGAATGTGGCCCTTGAAAACCCAGCTATACAGATTCGGATTGCAGGAGTGGTTGATCAGTTCCGCTCCGCTGCCGCCCACCGCTCCATCCAGGGTCCAGTAGTTGTCCAGCGTGAACAGGTACGTGCGCGGCCCCAGCCCCCGCCGCCGCGTCTCGCGCCGGCTGATCCGCTCGCCGGTGTATTCGATCACCTTGTGCCGCGCCGGAATCCGTTCGGCCGCATAAACCCCCCAGCCATGTATGCCGGAGCGGGCCAGCTTTAACCGGAAACAGGCGAGCCGCGGGTCGATGCGCGGTTCCGCAATGAACGCGTGTGCAGCCATGTTCCGAAGATTGTACCGAACCCCGGACCATTTGAGAAGAGGTTCCACCCGATATAATGCGAAATCGTGATTCAATTCTCGAGCGACACCTCCCGGGACCTGTTCGAAGGCGCTTTCCGCTTCGCCGAGCGCCAACTGCGAGCCGTCATCAAGCGCCACCCCGGCTTCTATCCGATGTACACCGCCGCCGGCCGCTGGCATCATGCAGGCGAAGCCTGGACCCACTGGTGCGACGGCTTCCTGCCCGGCATGCTCTGGATCGTCTATGCCCGCCAGCCCCCCGGCAGCCCCGAGTCGCACTGGTGGCGCGAGCAGGCCATCCGCTATTCCCGGCCGCTGGAGCCGCGCAAGCTGGATCGCGCCGTCCACGACCTGGGCTTTCTATTCATGTCGAGCTACCTCCGCTGGTACGGCTTCACGCCCGATCCCGCCCTCAAAGCCGTTCTGGTCGAGGCTGGCCGCACCATGGCCCTGCGCTTCCAGGAGAAAGGCCAGTACCTGCGCTCTTTCGTATCGCCGGAATCCCTGTTCATCGACATCATGATGAACGTGGGCATCGTCTTCTTCGCCGCCCGCGAAACCGGCGACCCGGCCCTGCTGGACATTGCCTTGCACCACTGCCACACCACCCGGCGCGTCCTGGTGCGCGGCGATGGCTCCACCGCCCACGAAGGCCTGTTCGATCCCGAAACCGGCGAGTTCCTCAAGCAGACCACCCAGCAGGGCTACCGCGGCGATTCTTGCTGGTCCCGCGGGCTGGCCTGGGCGCTCTATGGTTTCGGTACGGCGTACAGCTTCGCGCGCGTCCCGAGACTGCTTGCCACCGCCGAGGCCTGCGCCGATTTCTACATCCGCCACACGCCTCCGGACGGAGTGCCGCCCTGGGACTACGACGCACCGCCGGATACCCGGGAGTTGCTCGATACCTCCGCCGGCGCCATCGCCGCCTCCGGCCTGTTCCAGTTAAGCGGTCTGGTCGCCGACGCCGCCAAAGGCCACTTCTACCGCGAGACCGCCCGCCACATTCTCGCCACCCTCTGCCGCGCCTGGCTGGCGGAGTCGGATCCCCAATGGGAGGGCATCCTCAAAGGCGGCGTCTATCACATCCACAAGAACCTGGGCGTGAACGAGTCGGTCATGTGGGGCGACTACTTCTTCCTGGAAGCGCTGGAGCGAGCTTCAATGCCGATCCCTTGAGTTCTTCTGTTGTTTGCTCACCGCAGTGTGGGGCAGGCGTCCACGCCTGGCCGATGTAACATTGTTACAAGGCCTCTGCTCAGGGATTTCAAGGGGCGGAGTCCCTTGGCTATCATTAGCGCATCATCGCTTTGTAGATTGTGCCTCCCTTCATCACGAAAGCGACTTTCTCCAGCACGCCGATATCCTGCAGCGGATCGCCGGGAACCGCTACGATGTCGGCGAAATAGCCCGGCTTGAGGGCGCCGATCTGGTCCTGCCAGCCGAGCAGCCGGGCGCCGTTCAGCGTGCCGGCCTGCAAGGCGGCCAGCGGCGACATGCCGTATTTGACCATCAGCACGAACTCGCGGGCTTGCGTGCCGTGCGGAAACGGACCGACGTCGGAACCCATCGCTATGGGCACGCCCGCCGCAAGCTGCCGGCTGAATTCATGCGCGTGGAATTCGAGCAGGCGGCGCTCGTTCTCCGCCTGGCGCGGCGATGCGGCGTGATCGGCGAAGTATTCAGTGATCGTGAAAGTGGGCACGGCGAAGATCTGTTTCTCGCGCATCAGCCGCACGGTTTCTTCGCCGAGCTGGAATGCATGATCGACGGAAGCCACTCCGGCGCGCGCGGCGTAGAGCGTGCCCGGCTCTCCGGTGGCGTGCACGGCCACGCGCTTGCCCACGCGCGCGGCTTCTTCCACGGCGGCGCGCAACTCGGGTTCGGTGTATTGGTATGGCGTGGAGAACTTCCCATCGCGTAGCGCGTCGCGGCCGGTTTCGTAGACCTTGATGAAATCGGCGCCTTCCTTAAACTGGCCGCGGATCGCCGTGACCAGTTCGGCGGCGTTGTTGGCCCAGGTGGCGTTGGGCAGCACATGCTGGGCCGGGTTGTAGCCGATGGCGTCTTCGTGGCCGCCCAGTATATCCACCGCATTGCCGCTGATGCGCAGGCGCGGTCCCGGCACAAGTCCCTGATCGATGGCGTTGCGCACCGCGGTATCGGCCGAGCCCGCGCCTTCGGTCCCCATGTCGCGCTCGGCGGTGAAGCCGGCCATCAGGTCGGCCTTGGCGGCCAGCAGGGCGAGGATGGTCCGCTGCGGCACGGATTCTTCGACGGTCTGCAGGTCTTCGGCGCCGGGATGCAGAAACAGGTGCACGTGCGCGTCGATCAGGCCCGGCAACAGGGTCCGGTCGCCCAGGTCGACGATTTCGGCGGCCGGCGGATGGGTAACAGTCGCGCCGACCTCGACGATGCGTTCGCCCGAGACGAGCACCTCACCGGGCTTGAGCATCTTGCCGGACTCGATATCCAGCAGGCGCGCGGCGCGCAGCACGATAGGCGTCTGGCCAAAGGCGGCGCTGGCGCAAAGCAGCAGCGCGGCGCAGAATCGGAGTGTGGTCATGATGAGATGTTACTCCGGCGGCCTCTCTGCCACCAAGCGCTCCAGGCGGATTTTTTCAGCGGGATTCCAGTCCGGGAAGGCATCCACATCTTCGAAGCGCAGGATGCGCAGCGGGAGAAACAGTTTCAGGAGTTCGTTGTGGCGGTCGCTGCCGTTCTCGTAGACGAAGATGCCGCCGGGGGCCAGCGCGCGCCGGATGCGTTCGGCGTCGCGGGCAGTCATCGACCGAATGTAGGTCATCACGATCAGGTCCCACTGCGCGACGCCAAAATCGAATTGATCGTCGATGGCGACCAGTGCGCGAATCTTGACGCCAGCTTTCGCTGCGTTGGCCTGCGCGAGGCGCACGCCCTCGTCGGAAGGGTCGATGCCGGTTACGTCCCAACCTTGCATGGCGAGGAACACCGTGTTGCGGCCCTGGCCCATGCCGAAGTCCAGCGCCTTGCCGGGCTTGCGGCCCTCAATGGCGCTGGCGAGCAGCGCGTTTGGCGTCTGAATGAAGATGGGGTCGTGTCCGCCGTAGACCGCGCGTCGGCCGGGGACATGCCCTTGCGGATCAACTCCGCACCGTAGGGGCGAATCAGATTGGCGGGCTTGCTGTCGGGCGGCTGCGAGCTGAGCCAGGCGAGGAAGGCCTTCCACTGAGCCTCCGGATCCGGTTGCGCGCACAGGAGCGTGGCAGCCAGACAAAGCCAAAGCCAACGCGTCATCGTCCTCATCGCAGCAGCACCTTCAGGACGCCTTTCTGCGCGGCGCGCTCGAATGCGCGCGGAGCGTCGGCCAGCGGCAACTGTTCCGAGATCATCTCTTCGACGGGGATCAGGTTGCGGCTGAGCAGATCGAGCGCCGGCTCGAAGCGCCCGCAGCGCGAGCCCACCAGCGTGATCTCGTTGACGATCACGGGCGCGGTGTCCACTCCCACCAGGCCGTGCACCGTGGATTTCAGAATCACCGTACCGCGCGGGCGCGTCATGCGCACGGCTTGGCGGAGACCTTCGGGCGAACCGGTGGCGTCCACCACCCAGTCGTAGGCCATTTCGGGGAGCGCGCCGCCGGCTGCCTCGGTAACGACGCCGGCGCGGCTCGCGATTCGCAGCTTTTCGTCGTGCCGGCCGAACTGGTGGACGTGGTGGCCATACGCATTCAGCACCAAAGCGATGAGCAGCCCGAGTTTGCCATCGCCCAGCACCGCGATTTCGGCGGCGCAGGGCAGCGCCACCTGATCCAGGATTTCGCACGCGGCCGCCAGGGGCTCCACGAAGACAGCGCGCTCGGTGGGAAGCGTATCCGGCAGTGCGTGCAGATTGCGTTCGGGCAGAGTCAGGTACTCGCGAAACGCGCCGGGATGGTTGACGATGCCGAGGACACCGCGCCGCGGGCAATGGCGGCCGAGGCCGCGCCGGCACCACTCGCACGCGCCGCAGGCCAGGTTGATTTCGCCGACGACGCGGCGCCCCACCCACGCAGGCGAATCCGCCTCGATCACTTCGCCCACGAACTCGTGGCCGGGCGTGCCGGCGAAGCCGTAGTAACCGCGCTGGAGTTCCAGATCGGTATTGCAGATGCCGCCGCAGAGCAGGCGGATAAGGGCAAAGCTCTCGGGCCGGTGGGGGCGCGGCTGGTCGCGTAGTTCTATGTGGCCGTTTTCCAGGTGTACGGCAAGCATGACTATTCCAGGCACTCGCCTTCGCAGAGCCGCAGGATGGTATTGATGAATCCCTTCAACTCAGCGCAAGCGTTCGCGGCGATGGCGAGGTCATTGTCGCGCAGAATGCGTGCGGCATCGCGCGCTTTTGAATAGGATCGCCCACTCTTTCCCGCCTCAAATATCTCGCTAATCCACGTCGAAGGGGGCTTAGTATGGTTCACCGACTCCGGCTGCGCCGAAGGCGCGTGACGATTGTGTCTGGCCAAACGCTGAATGTCAGTCCAATACGGGAGAAGCCATGCTTCGAACTCGTACTGCGCGGCGTGAGCAAAGAACCGTTCATTGGGTCCCACCCACTCACGCATCTTCCGCTTGGCGTCTGCGGCGTCAGCGAAGTCGCGGTTTCCCGTATAGACATCAGTCAGCGCAATGACCGCGTCGGCACCTGTGCGCAGGTGCCGCTCGACATCCAGTCTGAGCTTGTCTCCTTTCTGCAGGCGCCCGTCGTATGGGTCTGGATCGATCCGCGGCATCCTGCCGGTTAACCGTCCTCCAAGAAACCGCCGAAGCGCTGGCAGGAAGGCTTCCTCCGTCTTCCCCTCGAGCAGAAGAACGATCTTCATGCGCGGCCACCCATCCGCCCTCTGCGCCAGACTTCATCCAGCGAGTATTCGGCGAGCCACTCGTCCAAGTCGAGCCTGTCTGCCCATGTTAATTGGGCCATGCCCTCATCCGTGGAATCCATCGCAACGACTTCCGAAGGCTTAAGAAACCGGACCAAACGATCGGAATGGGTCGCGATCACCAATTGAGTCCGCTTGGAAGCTTCTCGGAAAAGGTCGGCCAACAGGCTCAGGAGCTCGGGGTGCAGGCTAACCTCGGGTTCGTCTAGGAGGGTAAGGGCGCTTAGGCCGGGGCTCTGCAATAGAGTAACCAACCACAGAAAACGTAGCATGCCTTCGGAAAGCTGATTAGTGTAAAGCGGCTTTGAGAAGTTCTTGTCCCTCCAGCTCATGGCTAACGTTCCGGCCGCGACGGGGGGAAACTCCAGGCGCTCGAATCCGTCAAACGCAGCATGGAGCGCATCCTCGATGGCTTCGAATCGGTCTCTATCCGTTTCCCGCAGATAGTACAGGCAAGAAACCAAGTCCTCGCCGTTTTTTCCGGGGAGCGGTGCAGGACGCATGGGCTGCGGAAGGCGCACCGGCGAACGGGGATCGACGTTCAGCACATGGTAAAACGTTGAAGACGCGAGCCTTCGACGGAAGTCCTCGGGCTCCTGAAACATCTTGGGCACCTGGTAAAGCGACGTTTCGAGCGGGTTGTGCTCCCAATTCGGACGAACGAGACGGCCTTGGCTGACTTCGTAATACTGAACGTTCGTCCCGTGAGAATCGATGTGGTTGAACGGCCAGCGCCCGGCCTGGCGTCGAATCTGGCTCAAAGTCTCTTCCTCGATTACGTAGAAGGGACCCTGGGGTCTGATGCGCATCGAATACCGCAGCGGCTCGTAGTTCTGAACCTCCATGGAGATCCCCAGCTCTAGTTCGTCTGCGTGATCGTACGTCATCAAGGCGGCTAATCCGCCGAGTTCGCTAATGGCCGAATTCAGCGAACCCTGTGCCGAACTGGCAAGCAGCGAAAGGACGTCAAGCATCGATGTCTTGCCGATCCCGTTGGCGCCGATCATTACTGAAAGCGGGCGCAGTTCCAGTTTCACGTCGGCCAACCGGCGGAACCCCTTGATCGATATTTCCTGAAATCGGGTCACGCACGCTAGTATAACTGGCCCCACCGCTATAATTAAAGTTCCATGCCCGCTGAACTAATCTGCTTCGAGGAGCGCTGCCGCGCGCGCTTCCCGATCACCAACGCGATCTACAACTGCCCGCATTGCGGCGGGCTGCTGGAAGTGTGGTATCCGCCGCCCGCGGCAACGCCGGCCGAGCTGAAGCGGATCTGGCGCGAGCGGCGCACGTCGAATGCGCCGCTGGATCAAAGCGGCGTGTGGCGTTATCGCGAGATCATTCCGTTCCTGGAATCGTATGATCGAGTGGTCACGCTACGGGAGGGCCATACGCCGCTGCTGCCCGCGCCGCCCGCCGCCGCGTATGCCGGCCTGGACGCGCTCACGTTCAAGCACCAGGGCTTCAATCCCACCGGTTCCTTCAAGGACAACGGCATGACGTGCGGCGTGGCGCAGGCGCTGCGGCTGGGTATGCTGCGCGTCGCGTGCGTCTCCACTGGCAACACCTCCGCCTCCATGGCGGCTTACGCCAGCGCCGCCGGCCTCGATCCGATCGTCTTCATTCCGCACGGCAATATCTCATATGGCAAGCTGGCCCAGGCGCTCGAATATGGCGCGCAGACCTTGCAGGTGGAGGCGAACTTCGACCAGATTCTGGCGCTGGTGCGCACGCTCGCCGAACGCGTCGGCATCTACCTGCTGAACTCCATCAATCCGTTTCGCATCGAAGGCCAGAAGACGATCATCGTGGAGATGCTCGACCAGCGCGATTGGAACCCGCCCGATTGGATCGTGCTTCCGGGCGGCAATCTGGGCAACACCGCGGCATTCGGTAAGGCGCTGCGGGAACTGCACGCGCTGGGCTTCATCGCGCGGATGCCGCGGCTGGCGGTGATTCAGGCCGAAGGCGCGGCGCCGTTTTACGAGCTGATGCGGGCGCCCGAGCGGGGCTTTCGCGCGGTGAGCCACCCGCAGACGCTGGCGACGGCGATCAAGATCGGCGATCCGGTTTCGTGGCCCAAGGCGCTACGGGAAGTGGCTTACTCCGGCGGCATAGTGGAGAAAGTGAGCGAACAGGAAATCGCGGACGCCAAAGCGGTGATTGGCCGGTGCGGCATCGGCTGCGAGCCGGCTTCGGCGGCGACGTTGGCAGGTATTCGCAAGCTGACTGCATCCGGCGCCATGGCGGCCAGCGCCGACGTAGTAGCGGTTCTCACGGGCAACCTGTTGAAGGATCCCGATTACATTTATCGCTATCACACCGGAAAACTGGAGGGCCCCGACGGGTCCACGATTCATCCCCGCTTTGGCAATCAGCCCACGGTGGTACCCAACGACGCCGACCGGATCGCGGCAATCTTGCGGGGGTAAGGCATCCCCCCAAATGGGGGTATAGTCACGCATCCTTCAATCGGGGTATTGCCCGCCCTAGGTTTTTTCTGATAGAGATAGGACTATGATGGGTGCCGATCCGGTTACCAACAACACTTCCCCCCGCGGCATTAAGTCCGCTCACAAGAAACTAGAGGAACTTTATTGCCGGCGAACGGCTGTGGAGAGCCTCATCCGGTGTCTGGAAAGCTATGCCGCGTGCCAATCTAAAGGTGAGCGCCGTGGACGCCTAAAAGGCGCTTGACCTGGCCGGCCAACGCGTCATAGCTCATGGCGCCCGGGTGATACAGGCGCACGATTCCGGCGCTATCCAAGAGCACGAGGGTGGGCGTGGTGCTGCAACCATACCTTTGAAAGTTCGCCGCGCTGAGCGGGGCCGTCATGCTTCCGAGCGCTGCGTAGAACTGCCCCTGCACCTTGTCGATATAGCGGGTTTCCGTTTCTGGGGTGGCATCGCCAGCGGCTGTGTAACCGTAGAGTTGAGTGGGTCCCACCAGAACCAGGCCTTTCGGGCCGTAAGTTTCGATCAACCGCGCCAGAATGGGCACTTCCGCTTTGCAGTCGCCACACCAGTGCGCCCAGAAGAAGAGCAGCACGGGATGGCCCCTCAGCGCGGCCAGCGATAACGGCCGCGCTCCCAACCAGTGGCTGACGTCCAGGGGCGGCGCGGGTTTGCCCTCCAGGGTGAGCAGGTTGACGTTCTTTTGAATGCGGGGGGCAATGGCTGAGCGACCCCAGGCGGCCAGTTCGGTTTTGAGGTAAGCGATGGCTTCGGCGCGCTGGCCGCGCGCCGCCAGCACCTGCGCGTGCACCTCGATGGCTGCGCCCAGTGCGGTGGCCAGCGGAGGGGTTCCCTGGCCCGCGCGCTTGAGTAGATCCAGCGAAAGCTGCCGCGTCTCGGTGGCATACGCGTCCGCGCGATCGAATTGCTTATTGTCCAGCGTGCCGCGCGCCAGCCAGGAAAGCGCTTCGAGCATGTCCGGCGTGACGCCCACAGTCGAGCGGTAGCTCTGAATCTCGCGCTCGGCCAGCGCGAAGTTTTTTGCATCGGATGCGGCGCGCACGTCGGCCACAATGCCGGCGCCGGCCGCCAGGGCGATATTGCCCAGCACCACTACCGGCGTCACTATTAGCCAGATTGCGCGCGCGCCGTTCATGAAGCCTGCGCGGCCGGCTGCTCACGCAACAAGTTCAAGAAAGCCTGTGCGGCCAGGTTGAACCTCTTGCGCTTGCGGTGCACGATGCCCAGCGGGCGCAACAACCCCGGAGCATGCAGGGGCACCGAGATCAGACGGCCCTGATCGATTTCGGTTTGCATGGTGCGCTCCGGAAGGATGCTGATTCCGGAACCCAACGCTACCGCTTCCTTGATGGTCTGTATGTTGTCGAATTGCATCACCTGGTTGACTTCCACCCCCTGATCGCGGAAGAAGCGGTCCAATTCGCGCCGGATCAGCAAGTCCTCATCGAAGGCGATGAAGTCCTGGCCATTGAGATCCGAGGGCTGCAGGATGGTCTTGGCGGCCAGCGGATGCGAGGGCGGCACGGCCACGGCCATTTGTTCCTTGCGCCATGGAACCACCGCCAGTTCGCGCTTGGCGACGGGATAGCTTACCAGGCCCAGGTCCGCGTGATCGCCCAGGACGGCTTCGTAGATTTTGTCCGGACGCAGGTAATCGACGTGCAACTGCGCATGCGGATGGCGCCGCTCGAACTCCTGGCGCAGGCGCGACATCTCCGACAAGCCGATGGAGTAGATGGAGGCCACCCGTACGGCGCCCTCGGCTTGGCCCTTGAGCCGCTCCAGCGCCACGAGAAACTGGTCCTCGCGCCGCAGTATTTCGCGGCAGAAATCCGCGTAGAGTTTGCCGGCTTCAGTGAGCGACAGGGGCCGGGTGCTGCGGTCCACCAGCGGCAGGCCCAGACGGCGTTCCACCTCCTGGACGTGCTGGGTGGCTGCGGACTGGCTGATGCCGCAATGTGCAGCGGCCCTGCTGATACTCTTGGCCTGGGAGATTTCTTTGAAGAGCTTGGCTTCGAAAAGGTGCAAACGAGGTCATTGTAACATAAGTGGCGCTTATGGTGGCTGGCTGCGCTGCAGCGATTGACAATGGACATCCGTGGGCGCTAACCTCCGGTTAATGCAGCGTGTGTGCCTGGCGCTTCTGTGCCTTTCGCTTCGGCTGGCCGCGCAAACGGGCGCCACGGTGCCGCAGCTTGAATCTACCGCTCGCGAACGCCTTGCCGCGCGGGACGCCAATGGGGCGCTTGCGGCGTACGAAAAGCTGGCGGTATTGTTTCCCAAATCCGCTGCTTATCAGGATGAAATCGGGTTCTTGCTGGCGGCCACAAACCGTTCCGCGGAGGCCATCGCTCATTTTCAGCGCGCCACGGAGCTGGACCCTAAGATGGCGCAAGCCTGGTATCACCTGGGAGTGGCGCTGTGGTTGACGCAACAACCCGATCCCGCTGTGCGCGCCTTGCAAAAGGCAGTAGCACTGGCCCCCGATCACGGCGATTATCATTACCGCCTGGGCGCGGCGTATGAGCAAACCGCGCATTACCGGGAGGCTGTAACTGAGCTGGCACGGGCAAGCAAGCAACTACCCGCTAACGCCGAGGTCTGGGAGACATTGGGCGACGCCTATCAACAGATGAACCGCTACAAAGAGGCGCGGGATGCTTATCGGCAGGCTTTGCGATTCGATCCGAACAATGATCTGGCGCGTAACGGTTATGGCAACGCGCTGGTGAGAGCGGGCGATCCTGCCGCGGGCTTGAAGGAATTTCGCAGGATCTTAGAGCACGACCCGGGCAATTTCCACGTGCAGGTCAACCTTGGTTATGCTTACATCGCGGCCGGGGACTTACAAGCCGCCATCAAGCATCTTTCCGCGCTGATCCGGGACCACCCGGATGACGCCGGCGCGCATTACGATTTGGGAATCGCGTACAAGCAGACCGACGATCTGACGCATGCCAGAACGGAACTCGAGCTGGCAGTGACTCTGGATCCGGCGCTGGCCGAGGCGCATTACAGCCTGGGTCTCACTTACATAGACGCCGGACTTCCGGACAAGGCCATCGAGCAATTGCGCGCGGCGGTGGCCCAGCGCCCCGAGTATAACGATGCCTGGTACATCCTCGGCACCACTCTGAAGCAGCAGGGCGATGCGGATGGAGCGATCGAGGCCTTGCGCCGATCGGTGGCGCTGGATGGCCTGAACGCCGCTGCCTGGAACAATCTGGGACTCCTTCTGCGGCGGAAGGGCGACACAGCGGGGTCGGCGGAGGCTTTCGCGAAGGCCGCGGAAATCCGAAAAGCCGAAGAGCGGGAAAAGGAGAAGAAGCTCAAGCAGGGGAGTTAGCGGACAGGCCAGGAGGCCTGTCCTACTTAGAACAGGATTCCGGCGACCTGCTCCGCTACTTTGCGAGCCTTATCGCGAAGGGCGGTTTGCTGCGATGAACGATCGTTGGTGATAATCCGGACTAGGAAGGCCCGGTCGCGCACCCTGCCCACCACCTGCTCGGCGCCTTCATCGCTGCAAGCCAGCGCCTCGTTGCCAATGGCTTTCAGCGGCACGGCAGCGGAATGGCAGCGCGCCGCGTAAGACGCAAAATCCTTGGCTGGGGAGGGCATCGTTTCCACTTCGATGCGCAGTTCGAGGAGCAGAGATCCGTCGTGGCGGACAAAATCGCAGGTCGCATCATCCCCGGTTTTTGCCCGCGTCACTGTCATGGCGACGGGTCCGCCCAGCACGCCGCCGGCTGTGGCCGCGTTGAGCCACGGACAGATTTCCGCGGCGCCGGCGAAGCATGGGAGTGCAAGCAGCAGCACCAATAACAGGCTAAAGCCTGTTCCACCCATTATCAGGCTCCCTGCTTGGCGGCCGGCTTCAACACTTCGCTCTTCAGGATTTTGCCGCCTTCCTGAATGACGTACAGCCGGTTGACGTCCAAGTCTTTAAGCTGATCGACCTGCCCGCTTAGCCACCGGATCTCGACCATGTCCACCTTGGTGGCCTGGTCCAGTCCGAAGTGCATGCGCATATCGTTCTGCGAAAAATAGCTGCCGCCGCTGCGCAACTCATCCATTTGCGCCAGCGGCTTCGGCGCGTCCGGCTTGGTCTTGGCGGTCACCGTGACCCGGCTGCCGATGCCGGTGCGATTGGACTTCACGCCGGACAGCTTGATCTTGATCCAGTTCCGGTTCAGCGTGGAGTCACAGCGCAGAAGCTGCGGAATCGCGTTGACGCAGTTCACCGCCACGTCGATATCGCCATCGTTATCGTAGTCGCCGAAAGCGCACCCGCGCGCCGGCGCGTTCTCCAGAATGCCCGGTCCGCCTTTGTCAGTGACCTCTTCGAAACGCCCGTTCTGTAAGTTGCGATACAGATACTTGTGTTCGGCGTACTTCAAATCGGCGTTAGACTTATCGACCTCCGGATACACGTGGCCGTTTGACATGAGAATGTCGAGCCATCCGTCGTTATCCATGTCGAAGAAGCCGACGCCCCATCCCAGCAGCCGGGTGTTGACTCCCAGGCCGCTCGGATAAGTGCGGTCCTCGAAGTTCGCGTCCCCCAGGTTTGTATATAGGGAATCGGTGTCTCCCGCGAAATTCGTCTTGACCACGTCGAGGTTGCCGTCGCGATTGTAGTCGCCGATCGAGACACCCATGCCGGCCTGTGGCTTTCCTTCGGGAGACAGCGCGGCGCCGGATTCGATGGCGATGTCTTTAAACGTGCCGTCTTTTTGGTTCTGGTAAAGGGTCGCGGTGCTTGAATCGTTGGCCACATATATGTCGGGCCAGCCGTCGTTGTCCAGATCCGACGCGGCCACGCTCAAGCCATACATGCCTTGGGTCTTCCAGATGCCCGCTTTCTCGCTGACGTCGGCAAATGTCCCGTTGCCGTTATTGTGGTACAGGATGTTCTTGCCGCCGGGAAGTCCTGGCGGTCCGCAGGCGACCAGTAATCCCTTGTAAGTGCAAGGACCCGCTTCCGGCGGAGGCGCGGTCTTCAAATCGAAATCGACATAGTTGGCTACGAAGAGGTCAAGATGCCCGTCGCGATCGTAATCCACGAATGTGCAGCCGGTGTTCCAGCGTATCTTTGGACCAGGCTGGTTGAGGCCCGCTTCCTTGGTTACGTCCGTGAAAGTGCCATTCCCATTATTCCGGTAAAGCGCGTTTTGTCCGTAGTAAGTCACGAAGAGGTCGTCATAGCCGTCGTTATTGTAATCGCCAACGCAGCAGGCTTGTCCCCATCCCGTGCGGTGTTCGAGGCCGGACCCTTTGGTAACTTCCGTGAAAGTGCCATCGCGATTGTTCCTGAATAGATGGCACCGCGGCTCCTTACCCGCAGGGAAGCCTTCCAGGCGCCAGCCGTTCACGAGGAAAACATCCAGCCAGCCATCGTTGTCGTAGTCATAGAAAGCCAGGCCGCAGCCGGTAGTTTCCAGAAGATATTTGTTCTTAGCCTCGCCGCCATAGATGGTTTTCACGGCCAGGCCCGATTCTTTGACAACATCTACGAAGCTGAGGCCGAGCGGGGTGCCCTCAATCGGCGACTTTGGTCCCGCTGGAGCCGGCATGGCTTTCGCGTCGTAGCTGCGTTCGATCGGCCCCGGCAGTTTTTGACCCATCGCCATCAGGTCGGCAAAAGGAAGTACCAGCGCGGACCGGCTTAGCGACCGGATAAAGCGGCGTCGCGATGCGCGCATTAGAATTGGCCTCCGGTAGAAACAGCCGCCGCGGGCGGGATATCCGTGTGCATATGCCACGGTACGCTCTCCGTCGAAATCTCAGGATGTTTCCGCAGGAACTCCAAGGAGTAAGTCGGGGAGCCGGGGTCGACTTGTTTGGTTGCAAATAGCGCTGCCTGCGCGGCGGCCTTGTCTTTCATTCCCATTCGGCGATATAGAACTGCCAGGTTGTAATGCGCGGCCAGGTCGTCCGGATCGATCTTCTGCAGGGCTTCGAACTGCTCCACAGCCTCTTCGTAACTATGTCTCTGATAGTAAGCAATACCCAGCTCGCGCCGTGGGTCGCGGGCCTGCGGATACTGGATCACGACTCTCTGCAGGTCAGCCACTTCCTCGTCATAATGTCCCTCGCGCCTTTCCACCAGCGCGAGATAGTAAAGCGCGCGCGCGTTGTTCGGGCTGAGCGCCAGCGCCTGTTCCAGGTCGCTCCGGGCCGCGGAATACTTTTCCCACTCGATATATGTTAGGGCGATATTGATATGGCCGTCGGCATAATCCGGCCGTAGCTTTACAACTTGCTCGAAGGCGTGCATGGAATCGGCGTATTGGAGTTGATCCAAATAGGCGATGCCGAGATTGTTCCAGCGCATCCAGTCCGGGTTATCCCGCGGGTCCGGAGGCGTGGCCGGATTGTCGCCGATATTCAGGGTGCGGCTGCGGGAGGCGAGTTCCACCACCGGATACGCGGGATGGTCCTTTCCCAGAACGTTATTCAAATAACTTTGACGCAGGTGGCGATAGTTCACGCGCGCCGTAACCGTCAGCGGGCCCTTTACGCCGGCGGGAATTTGAAATTCATAGCGCACCAGAGCGGAACGTCCGGACTGGATGCTGTTGTCGTAGGCGACCGAGTGGATGGTCCAGACCTTATGATTGTCCACAAAGCTGCCATCCGTGTTTACGGGCCTGTTGGTGAAGCTGTGGGCCCGCTCATCGAGCGAGCCGTCGGGTTTCAAGAAGCCACTGTGATAGATCTCTTTGCCGGCGGCATCCTGGACCACGAACTCCACCCACGGCTCGTATAGGTCGCGCACCTCGGGAACCAGGGAATGGCCAATGTTCTTGTTCTGTATCACCACCATCATCTGCACGATTTCATTCGGAGCCAGATGGAAAGGCGCCGAACCGAGAGGCGCTGTCATGGCCCCCTCGTCGGCCTTCTTGATCCCGAACAAATCCACGTTCAAGTACATCCCCGACTTCAGAAACTCTACAGTCTTCTGTAACTGCTCGTCAAAGCCGTAGTAAAAGGGAACGGCCGTGTTGCCAGCCGGCCAGCGATGCGAGGCCAGTGTGCCATGCTTAGCGCCATAGTCTTCGAGCTGCACTTTCGCGCGCGGCATGTGACAGTCCTGGCAGGTGGTGAATGCCGTGGAGTAGAAAGTCAGCGGGTTGCGCTGCGAAAACTTCGAGTTCTGCCACTCGTCGTATACCGTGAAGGCGCGGATGAACTTGTAATCGTTCAGCGAATCCGGCAGATTGGCTTTGTGGCAGGCCGCGCAAAACTCGGGCGTCCGGTAGAAATCCTTCATGACCGCTCTGGAGTGCCGGTCCGGGTGGCTCTTGATCTCTTCGTCCGGCACCATGCCTGGAATGCGGTTGCCCTGTTCATCGACCATCGCGGAGGGGACTCCGAAGACAAAGCTGCCATTTCCGTTGGTCGATTGCAGTTGTTGAATAGAGTGACAAGTGGTGCAAGTGAGACCGTCTTCGTCAAAGCTGCGGTCTACCTGCGAGTCCTGCGTCAGCGCACCCGAGAGAACCCCGATGGGGTTATGGCAGCTATCGCAGTGGCGCGTGAATTCGATGCCCTTGGTACGCAGCAGAATGTTGACGCTGGCTCGATAGAACGGCGTGCGAAAGGCGTTCGAGTGCAGGGCCTGGCGCCACTGGCTGTAGGCTTCCTGATGGCAGCGTCCGCAATAAGAGGCCGGCAGGAAGGCCTGCGGTTGAATGAAATCGTGGCCTTCAACGGAGGCGTTGCCCGGGGTCGAGATTTTATCGGTACCGAAGCGGAAATTGTAGGTCGCGCGTATTTTGCCGGCGTAATTCTGGCGGTCGGTGGCCTGATCCTGCTGGGCCGAGGATGTGACCTGCGAAGCACTGACGGCGCCGACGAAGACAGCGATCGTAACGAGCCTGCACTTTGTCCCGAACATGGCCCCCCTTCGTGCAATGATCTTCGCATTAGTATAGCAGGTTAGCTGTCAGCTTTCAGCGATCGGCGAAGCAGCTTTCAGCCATTTGCGTCCCCTGCATGACGGCACGGCTGTCGGGCATCCGTTTGCTGCGACCGAAGCATCTCTTGGGCCGCAGGTGATTGATTTTGGGGAATTTGCGATTTATTCCGATCATAGCCAAAAGGGAAGAACAGGCGAAGAGCGAACTTTGGCGGGATGGCGGTAGGGTGGGAATCGGCTGGTGGATGTCTGACGATGGCCGCCTGTCCCTAACTCAACGATAGCACGAGGGGTGGCGACCGATCGGCCGCCACTGGCGTCCCTATGAGTGGGGACGCGGCACGCACGGGCCCAGAGGGCACCCCGTGCGCCACGTTTAGCGCAAGGCAAAAGCGATCTGGTGGTCGACGTAATCATCCGTGGGGCCGGTGGGGATGTGCACGATCAATCCGGCCGGGCCTTCCCTGGTAGCGCCTTCCACGCTGGCCAAGAGATCGCCATTTACCAACTCCAGCCGGTAGTCGCGCGGCGGGCGGCCCGAGACGGTGAGCACGAGTTGCCGTCCGTTGTCCGTCCAACGCTCGGAAACGATCTTCAGGTTCATGCTTCGCTCGGCGAGTTGCGGCGGGGAAAACGGCAGCGCGTATCCGAACAGGCCGCGATGCCGGATGG
>OCTA010000518.1_pt1 | contig 35606 bp, 30 predicted proteins | sample 1538991 | NCBI WGS metagenome assembly OCTA01 (sample SAMEA3539302, study PRJEB22396) | soil metagenome | biome: tundra; feature: field; material: soil | place: USA | collected 2010-05 | depth 0.15 m | reverse complement strand
TCTTTCTATGGCACCAGCGAGAACGCCGTGAAGACCCAAATCTGGATCGCCGTGTCGGTTTATGTACTGGTCGCCATCGTCCGGAAGCGCTTGGGCCTGGAGATCAGCCTTTACCAAATTCTACAGATTTTGAGCGTGATGCTTTTTGAGAAAACGCCCATTTTACAGGCACTTCAGCCACCCGACTCCCAAAACGATTTACTCGATTCCTCCAAACAATTGATTCTGTTCGAGTTATAGCCGGACAGTTGTGAAGCACAATAATCGACTTGCGTATATCCGAGATGTGGTGTATCCTTCAATCACGCAGGAGATGCTAATGAGTGACCTGATAACGTGTTCTCCACGGAGACTACCCAAAGACAAATTGATTGCCGCCGCTCAAAAAGCTGTCGAAATCAACCCCCTGAACCACGCACCCGTCGAGCGCCTCGCCTCGCTCATGCCGGGCTTCATCCCGACGCCTGAACGCATAGCGGTGGTTACTACGAAATATTGGGGATTGAAGGGCGTTCAGCTGACCGTCGGCTTCATGGACAAGCCACCAGCCAACCTCAGAAAGAGGATCCTCTCGCACATGAACGCTTGGGGCAAGACGGCCAACGTCAAGTTTGTCGAGACCAAGGCCTCGCCTCAGGTCCGCATTGCCCGCGAGGCCGGGGTGAACGGCGGCTATTGGTCGTACGTCGGGACTGATGTTCTGTCTATACCCGCCAACCAGCAAACAATGAATCTCGAGGCGTTCGCCATGAGCACGCCCGATTCGGAATTCTTCCGTGTGGTCCGTCATGAAACCGGACACACCATGGGCTTTCCGCATGAACATATGCGGAAACAATTGGTTGCGAAGATCGATCCAGACAAAGCGATCGCTTTCTTCAAACGAACGCAGGGCTGGAGCGCCGCCGAGGTACGGGCACAAGTGCTTACCCCAATCGAGGATTCCTCTATCCTCGGCACGCCCGCTCCAGATCCGAAATCCATCATGTGTTACCAGATTCCTGGTGAGATCACCAAAGATGGGAATCCAATCATTGGCGGCCTCGATATCGATGCCTCAGATTTCGTTTTCGCCGGCAGCATCTACCCCAAAGCAAAGAGCGGTGCGGCCGCCGCAAAAGCCGCCGCGCGATAGGGCAACCCATGAACGAGATCGGCGGGTATCCGCGGCCTGCTAACCGCCCGCTGCGGGTGTATGCCTTCGACCCAAGCGCCGGCCGCAAGCTCAATAACTACATGACGGTTCAGGTGGCCTATGAAGACTTGGCCCCTGGACCGGTGGGCGCACGGCTCGCCGTCATCGACTACGATGCGAGCAATGAATTCTTCTATGAAGCGGTCGATCTGGATCATCCCTCGGTGCTGATTGCAAATGGACTCGAGCCGAGCGAATCAGATCCACGGTTTCATCAGCAGATGGTATATGCGGTCGCGAGTGAAACGATCAGACGTTTCGAATTTGCGCTCGGGCGTCCGATCCGATGGCGAACCAAGCCCGGTTCGCGACGCGACGATCCGTTTCATTCGCGGCTGCGCATCTTCCCGCATGCCTTCCAACAGGCGAATGCGTTCTATGACGCCAGGTTGCGCGCCGTTCTCTTCGGGTACTTTGCGGCTTCCGAGCACACCTCCGGAGAGGCGCTGCCCGGCCAGACGGTTTTCACCTGTCTATCGCACGATATCATCGCTCACGAGATGACTCACGCGCTGGTGGACGGCCAGCGCGAGTATTTGACCGATGCCACCGGACCCGATGCGGCCGCATTTCACGAAGCCTTCGCAGATATCGTTGCGTTATTTCAACACTTTACCTACAAAGATGCGCTGCTCGATACCATCAATCGCACAGGTGGGCTTATTTACCGGAATAGCTTTGCGTCGATCGTTCCGCAGAGCGGCGACCATGCGGCCATTATACCCGAGATGTCGGAGGACAACCCGCTGGTCGGGCTGGCGCGGCAGTTCGGACAAGCAACCGGGGAGCGCGCCGCGTTACGCTCCGCCATCGGAACGCCGCCAAGATCCAAGGATCTGGAGACGATTACAGAACCCCACAAGCGCGGGGCCATTCTCGTGTCGGCGATCTTCGATGCGTTTTTCACTGTCTACGTCAACCGCACGCGGGATCTCATGCGGATCGCAAATGCCGGAGGCACGCCCGCCCTGGGAGACCTGCATCCCGACCTCGCGGCAAGGCTGGCGGACGAGGCAGCCAAGATAGCGGGGCATTTCGTGAACATCTCCATTCGGGCGCTGGATTATTGCCCTCCAGTGGACATGCAGTTCGGCGAATTTCTCAGAGCGATGATTACCGCCGACTACGATCTCGTCCCTGACGATCCGCATGGCTATCGCGCGGAGATCATCAAAGCATTCCGGTTACGCGGCATCATCCCGAGGAAGGTCAAATCTTACTCGGAGGAGGCTCTCCGGTGGTGTCCTCCCGAGGTTGCGGGAAAGCCGGTTGAACGCTGCGAAGGCCTGGAATACAGCATTCTGAATGGAGGAGACGAAGCTGCGGCATCTCGCACAGAGCGGCGGAACAAGAGCAACGCGGTCATCCTGAATGCATTTGCAGCCAGGAACGCCGCCGCGCTCGGTCTGGATCCTGGCGCGAACATTCAGGTCGCCTCCTATCATCCGATCCATCGCATCAGCCCGGACGGACGCATCATCGTTGATTTCGTTGTCGAGTTGCTCCAGTGCCGGAAAGAGCCGCTGAACCCAGAAGTAAAAGATGGGCCGGAGATTTCATTCCGGGGCGGTTCCACCATCATCTTCGATAACACCGGAAACGTCCGATACGTAATCGAGAAGAGCATCACCAACCAGAGCCGGCTTGAAAAGCAGCGCGGATTTGCCATGGAAGCGAACGATAGTTGTGCGTGCGCGCCCTACGTTCCTGCAGAGTTACAGTCCCAGATCAGCTTCCAGGCGGTGCATAAAGGGTTCTTCTAATATGGCGACCAGCAGCGGGGCAGGAACTGCGCGAACTCGCGCCAGAAAGCCTTCCAGACACGCACCTGCGCAGGCCGGGGAGAGCGCCATCCGGATACGCATGTACCGGGTGGGCTTTGGAGACTGTTTCCTCATGTCTGTGCCGCAGGAGAAAGGCCAGGCGCATATTCTCGTTGATTGCGGCGTTCACGCACGGGGCGATATCGGAACGATTCAGGCCGCCGTGGATGACATCGGGGTCGAGACCGGCGGCAAGCTAGCCCTCGTCATCGCGACACACGCGCATCAGGATCATATTTCCGGATTTGCGGCATGCGAGGCATCGTTTCTGAAGTTCGACGTTGGTGAGGTTTGGCTGCCATGGACGGAGAACCCAAAGGATCCCGCCGCCGTCAAACTGAAGAACAAGCAGACGGCGTTGACAGAGACGGTAGTGCGACATTTCGCCGCCCGCCCGCCAGACCCGAAATCAAAAGCGCCTGTAGAGGCGGCGTTGGAAAACCTGACCGGTAACGCCGAGGCTCTGCGCCTGTTGAAGTCAGGCATTAACGGTGGAGCCGTTCGCTACGTGGAAGCCGGCAAGACTCTCGACAATGTAGCAGGAATCAAAGGGCTATCAGTCCGGTTCCTGGGTCCGCCCCGCGATGAAGCATTCCTGGCCCGCATGGATCCGCCAACGGACGAACGATTCTTTCGCGCGACTGCGGATGGCCAGGAGGAGGCTGTAGACGCGGTCGTTCCGTTTGATGGCAAGTGGAAGGTGGAAGCCGGGAGCAACCCTTATTACGCCGCCATTGACGAGCACGAGAAGAACCTGCTGGCGGTGGCCGCTACGAATGCGGAAGGGTTGGCCTTCGCGCTGGACCGCGCGATGAACAACACCAGTGTGGTCGCGCTTTTTAATTACGGCGGGAAGAATTTGCTGTTTCCTGGAGATGCGCAATACGGAAGCTGGGAGAGTTGGATCGAAAACGCCGACATGGCTCCGCTGCTGGCTGACGTGAATTTCTATAAAGTGGCCCATCATGGAAGCCACAATGCCACGCCGAAGACCGCTGTAGAAAAGATGACGGATAAGGCGTTTGCGGCGATGGTCTCCACACAGAGCACACCGTGGGATACCATTCCCCAGTTGAAGTTGATCGAGGCGCTTTCCGCCAAGGCAACGGGAGTGCTGCGCAGCGATTCCATAGAAATCCAGAACGCTCCGGATGGCCCGGCGGTTATGCATCTCGCGGATGGCTTCGAGCGCGGGAAGTTCTGGTTCGATTATTTTCTGACGGTCAAGGGCGCCAAAGCACACACAGCCGGATGAACAAAAGAGCCTTGAGCCGTCTGTGGATCCCGAAGCTCCATCCGGTGTGCTTCTGTGGCATAGTTGCAGTCGGAAGTCGGACTGCCTTGACGCGCGTCTAATCCTCCCTATTGGCACGACCCGCGAGTAACGCCGAAGTGTCGATTGAACGGCGGCTAGTTCCAGAGCCGGCGGCGATTCGGAAGGTGGTCGAAGCGCGGTTCTGTGTTTTGCCGGGACTACTCCCGACAAGTAGGCTCGTGCCCGCTAATCGATTTATTAACCTCGTCCTTGTCCGCGCTTAGGTTAACGCCTAGGGGCGGATCCCCGGTCCGCGGCCAACGCCTGGTCGGCCTCCGGCCGAAGGCCGGTCAGGGGACCGGCCGCGGACCGGGGGTCCGCCCCACTGGGGCATTCGCACGGAAGTGTACGTCCTCCGTTTCATGTCGCGTACCCATACGGCCCTGGCGCAAATCCAACACGTTATGATTGAAAGAGATGCCACAGATTCTGGACGGAATTCGGGTGCGCGACGCCATTCTGAGCGAGCTGAAGCCGCGCGTGGAAGCGTTGGTCGCACGCTGGCGGGCGCCGGGGCTGGCCGTGGTGCTGGCGGGGCATAATCCGGCCTCCGAAATCTATGTCCGCAACAAAATCAAGGCCTGCCAGGGCCTCGGCATTTATTCGGAAACGCTGACGCCGCCCGATAGCGTCACGACGGAGGAACTGCTGGAAACCGTGGCGCGGTTGAACGCGCGCAGCGACATCGATGGCATTCTGGTACAGCTTCCCGTACCCAAGCAGGTGGATTCCAAGCGTATTCTGATGGCGGTGGCGCCGGACAAGGACGCCGACGGCATCCACCCGTGCAACGTGGGCCGGCTGGTGGCGGGGCTGCCGGGTCCACGCGCCTGCACGCCGGCGGGCATCCTCGAGCTGTTGAAGCGTTATGGGATTGCCATCGCCGGACGGCGGGCGGTGGTGGTGGGCCGGAGCGATATCGTCGGCAAGCCCGTGGCCCTGCTGCTGCTGCACGAACACGCCACGGTGACGATCTGCCATTCGAAAACGCCCGACCTGCCGGCGGTCTGCCGCGAGGCCGACATTCTGGTGGCGGCGATCGGGCGCGCGGCCATGGTCACCGGCGACTACATCAAACCGGGCGCCACGGTCATCGACGTGGGCATGAACCGCATCGATTCGCGCGATGAGGCCGCTCGCGTTTTCCGGAATTCTCCGGAAGAGCTGGCGGCGTTCGATAAGAAAGGCAACCTTTTGGTGGGCGACGTCCACCCGTTCGACGTAGCCGAAAAGGCCGGCGCCTACACTCCCGTGCCGGGAGGGGTCGGGCCGCTGACCATCGCCATGCTCATGGCCAACACCGTGGCGTTAGCGGAGCAGCGGGCCGGAATATGTTGAGGGTCGGGCTCACCGGCGGCCTGGCTTGCGGGAAGACGTTTGTGGGCGAGGCGTTGGAAAAACTCGGGTGCCTTCTGATCCAGGCCGACGAGCTCGGGCATGAGGTTCTGGCGCCAGGCGGCGAGGCCCACGCGGGCGTGGTGCGCGAGTTCGGGCCCGGGATTTTGACGGAAGACGGCCACATCGACCGTGCGGCGCTGGCCAGCCAGGTGTTCGGCGATCCGGAGCGCCTGGCGCGTCTCAACAGCCTGGTGCATCCGCCGGTGCTGCGCCGCGAAGAGGAACTGATCGCCGGGTACGCCGCCGCTCACCCGGACGGAATCGCGGTGGTGGAAGCGGCCATTCTCATCGAAGCCGGCAGTTACCGGCGGTTCGACAGGATCATTGTGGTGACCTGCGACGAAGAGCAGCAACTGGAACGGGCGATGCGCCGCCCGGGCGCTGTGGAAGCCGACGCGCGGGCCCGCCTGAGCCGGCAGATGCCGCTGGCAGAGAAACGAAAGTTCGCCGATTTCGTCATCAATACATCCGGGGAAAAAGAGGATACGCTGCGGCAAACCCGGGCCGTCTACGAAGCCTTACGGAGACTCGAATCATGAAAGTTCCGCGACCATTTCTCTGGGCCGCCGCGCTGGCGGCCAGTTTTTTCTACCTCACTTCCGGTACAAGTTGGGATGTCGGGCGGTTCATCCGGCCGTTGGCTTCCTCGGGACGGCTTTGGTCCGAGCCCGCTTCGGCCGCGACGGTCTTCACTCCGGACGAGCAGAACAACATCGACATTTACAAGACCGGGCGCGAAGCCACGGTGAATATCACATCGGTGGTCTATCGCCAGGATTGGTTCTTCCGCGTCTACCCCGAGAAAGGGACCGGCTCGGGGTTCATCATTAAGCCCACGGGCGAGATTTTGACGAACAATCACGTGGTGAACGGTGCACGGGAGTTGACCGTGACGCTGGCGGACAAGAAGATCTACAAAGCGAAGGTGCTAGCCACGGATGTGCGCGTGGACCTGGCGCTGATCAAGATCGAGGCCACGGGGAAGCTGCCGGCGCTGACCCTGGGCAACTCGGATGCGCTGGTGGTGGGACAGAAGGTCCTGGCCATCGGCAATCCCTTCGGATTCGACGGCACGCTCACCACCGGGGTGGTCAGCTCGGTCAACCGTAGCATCCAGACCGAGGACGACCGGCAGTTGGAGGGCATGATCCAGACCGATGCGGCCATCAATCCGGGCAACAGCGGCGGACCGCTGCTGGATTCGCACGGCGCCGTAATCGGCATCAACACGGCGATCTACGGCTCGCAAGGCAGCATCGGAATCGGCTTCGCCACGCCCATCAGCCGGGCCAAGGCGATGCTGCTGGAGATCGAGCAGAACGGGCACATCTCACGGCCGGCGCTCGGGATCAACGCGGAGTTCGTCAGTGCGGACCTGGCCGAGATGCTGCGTCTGCCCACCACAGGCGGGTTGCTGATCCAGGAAGTGGAGAAGGGATCGGCGGCGGAGGCGGCCGGCTTGCGCGGCCCCAGCCGAGTGGTGATCGTGGGCGGTTTCCGCGAACTGGGCATCGGCGGCGATCTGATTGTCGCGGTGGAAGGCGCACCGGTGACGAGCAAGGCCTCGCTGCAAAGCGCTCTGGACCGCAAACGCGGCGGAGACACGCTCGCTCTCACCATTTACAGGAACGGCAGCACGCAGAAGATCCAAGTGAAACTGGGCGAGGCCGCGCGGGAATTGTAGGCTTTTGCGTCCCCCAGAAGAGGGCCCGGCATGCCCGGCCCCTACAGGACTATGTAGGGGCCGGATACATCCGGCCCTGTCCGCGAAACGGTAAAGAGACCTCGGAGACGGCTTGCTACAGTTTCGCCAGCAGGCGTTCCAGCGTCGCCCGATCCGGGACGCTGCCCTGCGCCATGCGCGCGCTGCCGCCGCCGCGCCCGCCGGCTTCGGCCAGGGCGGCCTTGAGCGCCTTGCCGCAGTCGATTCCGGCATCCGCCGAAGCGGCCAGCAGCACCGAAGGCGGGTCGTTCAGCGCCGCCAGGAAGACCGCCCTGGGCTGCGCCGTGAAGCTTTGGGCAAGGGCGCGCAGGTCCTCCAGGCTGCCGCGTTCGGCGAGCCGCGAAACGCGCCGCACGCCGTCCGGGCCAGGCGCCTCCGATTGGTACAGTTCCCTTCCCCGATACGCCGCCAGTTCCAGTTCCAGCTTGCGGCCCGCCTTTTCGGCGGCGCATGAGGCCTCCAGTTGCGCGGCCACCAGGGCCGGAACCTCGTCGAGCGGGGCGGAAAACAGTTGCGCGGACTTCAACAGGGCCTCGTAATCGGCGCGCCCCCGCACGACGGCCCGCCCGCCGCAGAGGAATTCGACGCGCATGGTTTGACGGACCTTATCGATCTTGCGCAAGAAGATGGGGCCAATTTCGCCGGTGGCGCGCACGTGGGTTCCACCGCAGGCGCTGCGGTCGAGTGCTTCGATGGAAACGATGCGCAGAGTTCCCTCGCGGCCGGAGGGCTTGCGCAGGCGCCGGGCCTCGTCCGCGTCCTCAAACCGCACGGCGACGGGCCGGTTCTCAAAGACGATTTCGTTGGCGCGCCGCTCGGCTTGGCGCACCGTCGCGGGTTCCACGGGGCCGCCTTCCAGATCGATGGTGGAGATTTCCGCGCCCAGGTGGAAGCTGACGGTATGCAGGGCGAACAGCTCTTCGAAGACGGCGGAGAGCAGGTGCTGGCCGCTGTGCTGCTGCATGTGGTCGAAGCGGCGGCTCCAATCGATGGCGCAATCGACCGGCCCGGTGTGGAGCGGCGCCGCGAGGTGGTGAGCGATGCGGTCGCCCTCGTCGGCGGCGTCCAGCACGGGAATACCGGCGATGGCGCCGGTATCGGACGGCTGCCCGCCGGACGCGGGGTAGAAAGCGGTGCGGTCGAGGTAAACGGTGAGCCCGTCCGGGGACCGCTCGACGATGCGCGCCGGGAACTCGCGCAGGTAGGAATCGGTGTAGTAGAGGCGTTGGGTCATGGCGACACTGCTATTTTGGCAGATGGGCGGAGGAGTTGCGAAAGCGGCGCGCGGTCGGGTACAGTGGAATGGTCAGCCACCCACGCAAGCGCCCGTAGCTCAGTTGGATAGAGCGTCTGGCTACGAACCAGAAGGTCGGGTGTTCGAGCCACCCCGGGCGCACCACAAAACAAAGCACTTAGCAATCACCCAACCCTTTCAAGAGCCACTCTGGTAGCAACGCTGGTAGCAACCGACTTCGGCGTAAGAATTTCGTCCATCGCGGCGGCGGTTTGCTTTTGTACTTCGGGTAGAACGTGCGCGTAGGTCTGCATGGTGAAACTCACCTGAGAATGTCCGAGCAGTTCCGTAATGTACCGTGGGCTCACGCCTTGCGCTAATAGCAGCGTGGCGGCGCTATGACGAAGGTCATGGAACCGGACAGGCGGAAACGGGAGCTTAGGCGGCGGGTCTCCCGTTCTCTTCGGCTTCGGCCGGGTGATGGCGTAGTAGTCGCGCAACAGGTCCCGCGGGTCAACCGGCGTGCCAATCCTGGTGGTGAACACGTACCCGGTTTCCTGCCAGCGTGTTCCTGCCCATTTCCGTTCAAGGTCCTGGTCCGTTTTGTGGGCAACCAGCGCGGAAACGCAAGCGGCCGGGAGTCGCATACTCCGCCGGCTTGTGGCGGACTTCGGTTCAACTTGTATCAGCCTCTTATTGACGCGCTGTAACGCCGCGCGCACAGTGAGCAACCCGGTTTCCAGATCCAGGTCGCTCCACTGCAACCCGAGGATTTCACCCCGTCGCATGCCCACGGCGACGGCGGCGGTGTAGGCCGCCTCAAACCGGGAACCCTTCACGGCTTCCAGAAATGCCCTCGCTTGGTCCGGGTCGAAAGCCTGTACTTCGGGCTTCGGCGCCCGCGGCGGGTCCACCAGCGCGGCCACGTTGCGCGGTATCTGCCCATCCTTCACGGCGACGGCAAGCGCGCCGCGGAGCGTAACGAGCAAGTGCTTTACCGTTCGCGGACTCAACCCGGTTTCGAGTTTCGCATTGAGGAACTCGCGTACCCGTTGCGGCGAGAGTTTTCCGAGCGGTATGTCACCTATCGCGGGCGAGATATGAAGCTTCACCAAATCGGAATAGGTTCGCAGGGTTTTAGGGCGGACCCGCGCCGTCACCACCTGTTCAAGCCAATGGGCAAGGAACCGGGAGAGCGGCTGTTTTTCGCTGACAATCGGGATGCCGAGGTGCATGTCCCGGAGAGCCTTGGCAAGGTCGTCGGCTACCTCATGCCGGGTGGCAGCGGTAAACACCTTGCGCTTGAGTCTGCCATCGGCGTTCTTTCCGGTTGTCACGGCCGCGCGCCAGCGGCCATCTTGCATTTTGTAGATGGAGCCTTCACCCTGGCCGCGCTTTTTTGACATTTGGTCTTCCTTTCTTCAGCCAGCGGCGAACGCTGGCGACTGATCGCACGTTGAGCCTATCGGCGATTTCCTCAGGCGCTACACCTTCCGCATGGAGCCGGCGGGCCTCAATCATCTTGTCCTTACGACGTCGATCCGCATCTCGCTTCGCTCTTTCGAGTCCACAATCATCGCAATAGCTGTTCTGCCCATGCTTTGGTCGCCTTCCCGCCGGAAGGTACGGCACACCGCAACCAGTGCAGGTATAGAGGGTTTCCGATCCAGCAATCAGGAGCATCAACTGCAGCGCAATCGAGCCGAACAAGCTGGAGAACCAGCTACCACAAACTACCTCGGTCCACCAGATGGTTCGGCTAGTTTGGCGCTCACTCTCATACCGAGCTCTCGTCGTCAACCGAACATTGCCGGCTCTCAGCCAGGTATCGACCTCCAGCTCCAGCAGGAATAGCGCCTGCCCGGGGTCGAGCGAAGGCCCTTCATCACCGAGCACTCGCCAGTCTTTTCGATCACCCGTGCGGGGTGGGATCTCGCGTAACTGCGCTGCGATCCGGAGGATCGCTTGGACGTATCGGCTGACCTCGCGCCAAAACTCGATAGGTTCCCAATTGCGGGCGAAAGGGTCCGAAACTCTCCAAAGTTTATTCCCGAAAATGAGCGCATCGAGCGATTCCCCTTCCTCAAGGGGACGCTCCTCTGCGAAAAACACGCCGTACCTCTTTGCGAATCGCACAAATGGTTCGGTTGAGGTTGCGGAAGCGAGCTTCACAAAGTCGGAGATCATGCGATTTCCGGGCGTCACCCAGGTGATTTCCCTCCTATCCATATGCCCCCAAACGAGCCGGTCGCCTAGAGCTTGGATCTGAGGGGGGACCAGCATTTCGCTAGCTTTCACGCGGCGGCCCATTTGGTTTGAAGAGTCTGCAAACCCCGCGATTTGAAATGCCGAGGCGTCGGTCATCGCCATAGATAAACCATATTGTAGACCTGTCCTTTCTGTCTAGCAAGAGCTATTTTGATCGCAGATATGATTTCACCAACTGCTAAGAGGCGAACTCCAAGGGGCGGAACAGAGCGTCCGTAACCCAGAACAGCCGGTGGTGGGAACGCTGCCGTACAAGGCACGCGCATTCCATTATCCCCGGACCAGCTATTGCTCAGAGGCGGTGAGGTTGCGCGTCTCCTCGGAATCTCGCGTGCGTTAGCCTTCCGCTGGATGCAGACCGGTGTGCTGCCCACGATACGGGTGCCCGGCGCCAGAACGGTTCGCGTTCCGCGAGGGGCGTTGCTGAAGTGGATCGAACAAGGTACGGGCGGCGGTGTGAACGCGTCGACACCCTCCGGAATGACGAATGCCGAGGGCCAATAATGGCCACTGACACTGCGATTCCGCCTCCTAGACCTTTGCCTTACCAAAACCGGGACGGCGCCTATCTTAACCTGCGTGGAACGGCTCTGAATCCGGTTGATTTCGAAAAGTTAGCAAGCCGCGGAACCTCTCGGGGGCTCACAAATGAACGCATTCATGCCGCTCCAAGGAATGCCGGAGGAACCAGCATATGAGCGCCGTCGCGGCAGCCGCTTGGAACGATCTTCAGCGGGATGACAGCCTAACGGCGTCGGCGACAATTCGCGTCCCCGACAGCCTGGCAGAGCTCGACCAGTGGGTCGTGTGGCGATACGAACAGCGCGACGGCGGCAAGCCTACAAAGGTGCCCTACCAGAGCAACGGCAACCTTGCCAGCGTCCAGGACCCCGAGACGTGGTGCTCCTGGGATGAGGCGAGGAAGGCCTGCCAGGAGAATCCAAGACGCTGGTGCGGCATCGGCTTCGTTTTCTCGGCCACAGATCCATTCTTCGGAATCGATTTGGACCAATGCCTCGACACTACCGGAAAACTGAAGCCGTGGGCGCAATCGATTATGGAGCGATTTTCCGACAGCTATGCGGAGACCTCCCCGAGTGGACGGGGGATCAAGATTTGGGCGAAGGGAAGCATGCCAAGCGGCGGCACCGCGTTTCCCCTGGGTGATGGCCGCGTCGAGATCTACGATCGCGCGCGCTACTTTACCGTGACGGGCAATCACTGGGCTGGCCAAATGCTCGATGTCGAGGAGCATCAAGCCGATCTCGATTGGCTGCTCGCGCTCTCGCCTCACGGTCAGAAGAAAGTGCCATTCACTGTCCCAGGCAAGATCCCGAAGGGCAGCCAGCACGACACCTTGGTCAGCATCGCCGGCACGATGCGCGCGCGGGGATGTGAGTATCCGGAGATCGAGGCCGCGCTGCTTGCGATGAATAGAGGCCGGCTTGAAGAGCGCGCGCCGGAGGACAACATCAAACGGATCGCCGCGAGCGTATGCCAGTACCCACCCGGCGACAAGCGAAGCATCGGCGGGGTTGAGCGCGGCGGCGACCTGGGGGATGGAGCGGCCGAGATCCCTATTCCAGAGGCGATACAGTGGCCGGCGGTGATCGACGAGGCGGCCTACTATGGGCTGGCCGGGGACATCGTGCGGACGCTCGGGCCCCAGACTGAAGCTGATCCGGTGGCACTTTTGATTCACGTTCTTGTAGGCGTGGGTAACCTCGTGGGCCGCGGGCCGCATTTTCGCGTGGGGGGCACCGATCACCACACCAATGAGAATGCGATCTGCGTCGGGAAGACCTCCAGCGCACGCAAAGGCACGGCAAAATCCGATACGTTCAACCTCCTCGCCTCCATCGATCCAGCATGGGTCGAAAACCGCGTGATGGCGGGCCTGTCCAGCGGTGAAGGACTGATCTGGGCCGTGAGGGATGAGATCGAAAGGCAGGAGCCGATCCGGGACAAGAAGAAGACGATCACTGGTTACCAGCCGGTCATCACCGACAATGGCGTCGACGATAAGCGACTGCTCGTCATCGAGCCCGAGTTCGCTTCCGTGCTGCGCGTGGCTGGAAGGGAGGGGAACACGCTCTCAACCGTTTACCGCCAAGCATGGGACTCCGGGCTCTTGCGCGTGCTCAACAAGAATTCTCCGGTGAAGGCGACGGACGCCCACATCAGTATCATCGGGCACATTACCCGCGACGAGCTCTTGATGGAGTTGAGCAACAACGATAAGGTCAACGGCTTCGGAAATAGGAACTTATGGTTGTGCGTCAAGCGCTCCAAGTTTCTGCCTGATGGGGGAGACTGGGACCACCTCGTCCTCGGGCCACTCATCGGGCGGTTAAAGGGTGTCGTCGAGTTCGGCCGCAAAGTGGGCGAGATGCGTCGGGACCCCGATGCGCGATCACTGTGGCACGCGGTTTACCCGCAATTGTCTGGTGAACGCGCCGGCTTGTTCGGCTCACTCACCTCGCGTGCCGAGGCGCACGTGCTCAGGCTGTCGTGCATCTACGCCCTGCTCGAACCCTCCGCGGAGGTCCAAAGGCGCCACATCGAGGCAGCGTTGGCTCTGTGGAAGTACTGTGAGGACTCGGCACGGGTGATCTTTGGCAACGCGCTGGGCAACTACGTGGCGGACCAGATTCTGAAGGCCCTGAGAAAAGCACCGGAAGGTCTGACGAGAAATGACCTCCGTGACCTCTTCGGTAGGCATCGCTCATCGGAGGAGATCGGCGCAGCGTTACAAATCCTGGGCACCTTGGTGGAGTGCGAGAAGGAAGACACTGGCGGACGGCCGGTCGAGCGCTGGTTTGCAACCGGTGAAGGGGCGCGAAAAGCGCGGAAAGCGCGGAAAGGTGAGGGGGAGTAATGCCTTAACGCGCTTTTCGCGCTTATCGCGCACCTCTGGGCGGCTCATCCCGAAACCCTTCCTCCGAACTCCTGCTCGCATCGCCGCCAGAAGCTGCAATACTTCCGGCTGCACAGGTTTGAGCTACGGTTCGGCAGGAAGAGGCCGGCGCGAATTGCCTGCCGCACTGCGGGGTAGACCTTCTGCGTCTGCTCCACATCGGACGGCTCGATGGTGAACTCCTGCTGCACCAATTCCGGCTTCTTGGTCTTGGTCAGCGTATCCAGCCTTGCCCTGCCCGTACCGCCGGGGATCAGCTGCGCGTAGGTGGCAATCTGAAAGCGGTAGTCGTTCGAAATATCTCCGGGCTTGCGAGCCGCGCTCTTGAGATCGATGACGCGGCCCTGCACATCCAGCAAGTCCACGTAGCCGTGGACCGCCACGCCGCCGATTCGGCCGTTAACCTGGAACTCGACCGCGGCGGGCTCGATCGCGGGGCACGCCTCGTCCAGATACTTCACTGTGAGGGCCTCGCCCAGTTCTTTCAACTCCTTCGGGTTCTCGTCGTCCCTCCGTCTCCACCGAGCTTTCGGCCCAGGCTTGCCGGTAGACCGCCACCACGCCCGCGGCGGGCAGGTCTTCTTTGGTCTCGATCTTCTGTTCGAAGTTCGCGCCCATGGCGGCATGCAGCGACCGGCCGAGGGTCAACGCCCCCGTCGGCGGGTCGGGCAGATGGAGGATCTTGCGACAGTAATACTTGAAGCCGCAACTCAAGAACTGGCTACACGAGGAGGGCGATAACACGTCGGCCGGCGCCGGCATGGCGATGAGTTGTTGCAGGGCGGCCATGTTAGTTCACCTCCCGCGTAAGCGGCGCCCAGGAAACCGCCCCGTCGCGGGCGGCCTGAATCATGAGCGTGCTCACCAGGTCCTGGCGGGCGGCGTCGCTCCACTGCTCCCCGGCATCCTTCAACGCCGCGAGGGTGGTGCGCAAGATGCGGCGCAGTGCGACATCGTAGCCCACCTTCACCGGCGGGGCCGGGATACCGGCCGCGGCATACGGTTTCTGCTCCCCGTTGTTTCCATCGGGGGCGTGCCCGTTGCTGCCGTTGGTGCTATGATTTCCGTTGTTCGATGGTGGCAGCGTAACCGCAGTCGCTACCGGGGCGGGCGCTGCAACGCTCGCTCCGGGCCTTCCCGCGCCGGGGTAAACGGGCTGCGGGTTCTGCGGCGGTGCCGGCCGGGGCGGCACCGGCTGCTGCAATTGGCGTTGCCGGGCCATGTCGGCTTCAAGGGCCGTAGGGTCAAGGCCGGTGGCCGTGGTGGGGAGTTGTTCCCCGGGTTGCAACCGCCACAGATCCCACTGAACGGGATCGCCTTTGGTTCCTGACCAGCGCTTGCAGATCCAGAACGGCTCGTTCTTCTGCAACCCGAGGAGGTTGAGTTTCTGGGCCACGTCCAGACCAAGATACATCGCCTTGCCGGTGCTGGTGGTATAGAACATCTGATCGCCGAAGCGCCCCTCGGTGAGTTTCCCATCGGGGAACCTCAGGGCGACTTGCTGGGGGATATTCGGCGTGAATGTAATTTTCTCCATTGCCTTTCCTTTCGAGCGTTTTAGAGCCCGCCACGGTTTTCGTTCCTACGGGGCTGCGCCTTACTGCCCACGAGATAAATATATGCCTGACACTTCGGTTTGTCAAGCATTTAATTCTCGCTGCCATGCAACGCTGACAAAGCGCTGTGTTATGCTTCGTCTTATGGCGATTCCTTCCAAGAATGCACATGCCGTCGCCCTAGGGAAGCTTGGAGGCAAGGCGTCAATGGAGACCCGAACAACGGAAGAACGCGAGGAGTTCGCGCGGATGGGCGGCCAAGTCGGCGGCAAGCGCCGTGCGGAAGTGCTCAGCCCGGCGCGGCGCAAAGCGATCGCCCAAAAGGCGGCGAAGGCGCGTTGGGGGAAGGAATAGAAGCGCCACTACTGGGGGCTCTCCGTGGAATAGCCTTTGATCTCTTTCAGGGCCAGGTATTCCATTAGTTGTTCTGCTACTCTCTGCCTTCTTGGATTCGCGTTCACTTCCATGTTTCTCTTAGTAGGGCCACCATCTGGTCTCTTCGTGGATTTGTGATCCTGCCGTATTTCATAGTGTTCTGAGTATTTCTATGCCCTACCCAGTCCTGCACCTGTTCAGCTCCAAATCCTCGCTCGAACAAATGTGTGCAGCAGGTGTGCTTCCAGATGTGGAAGTGCCTTAATCGTTCCGGTATGTCCGCAGCCAATCCGTACTTCTGCATCAGGTAGTGCAGATCGAAGCGGCTGATCGGCCGGCGCAATCGCGAAAGAAAAATAGATCCTGGACCGCACCCGCGAACCTTCAGCCAGGCGCGAAGCGCACGAGCTTCTTCACGCACCAGCCCATGCTCCCCGGACGCGGAGCCTTTCAGCCGATGGATATAGATGCGGTCGGAGCGCGGACTGTAGTCGCGCAATTCGATCTTCCCAACCTCAGAGGCCCGCAGTCCTGCGTGGTACGCGAGCCGGAAGATGGCTCGGTCTCGAACGCTCGAAACGGCGCGGAAGAACCGGTCCACCTCCTCGTGGCTAAGGTAATCGGGCTCGACCTGTACTTTCCGCAGCGGTTTTTGGGGGACGGTGCGCGGAGGGGCAACAGGGGGCCGTTTGGGCATCTTTTTCCGCATTTTTGGCCTCGCTACTCAACAAAATGGTTCTTCTGTTCAATTGGACGGTAAAAGCGGGCCAAAACGCCCATGTTTTTGAAAAAGACGGCGGGGAAATCTCACTGTAATGTGCAATTCCGCAACGGAGGCCCCGTCAATACGAGCGCAGAATGCACTCGCTGTTATAGACGCAGGAGCGTACCACCAGCGTTCCGCGCAGCAACCGTGCTGTCCTCACTGTGCGCGGAGGCGTCGGCGCGGCGCCCAAACCGCACGTTACCGCACGCTTTTGCGGAGGGGGGCCGAAAAAAGAGAAAAGCGGACGTTTTGGAGGCGTTCCCCCATCGCATGAGCGCCAGTTGCGCCGTGGGCGAGTCCTCGGCGAACGGTAGAACCGAAGGCTCGACCAAGCCTCCATGGAACACGTTTAGCTTGATTCTCCCCCCCTGGCTGTTCCAGCGCGCAGCCGATCACGATACCCGCCTGCAAAATGAACAGCAGGGTTCCAATAGCGGCATTCAAAGACGCCGCCGAGTCCGGAGCGCCCAAGCGATTAGCTAGGGTCTCGGCTGCGCCGGTGATGAAGTTCCGCGCCTTCGGCACATCCAGTATCTCCCGCGCCGTCACGGGAGACTGGCGATCCAGCCAGACCGCGCCACGGTTAGTTCTCGACGGGGACCTTGTCGACGCGGTCGATGAAGACCCCGGAAACCGAGGATATAGGATTTCATTCCCAGAGCGTACCAGTGCATGCCGAGGGACTTCGCTTCCGACAGCGCCTTACGGTTATCCCAGCCGTCCGCGGCGATCCGATAGCAGGCCACAACCGTTCCTGTGCGGTCTTTCCCCTCTCTACAGTGGACAAAGACCCCATCCCCGGAATCGAGAATCGTGAGGATCTTAATGATGTCCGTCCCCCGGGGCGCTACACTTCCGTTCATGGGAACATTGACGTAGCGCATGCCCGCGGCTTCGACGGCGCGCGCCTCCGCTTCGGTGGAGTGTTCATCTGCGCGGCGCAGGTCAATGACGGTCTTGACCCCCAGGCGGGCCAAGCTGTCCCAGGCATCGCCGGCGGGCTGGCCGCCGCGATAGAGCCGTTCGTTGGTCTTGTGAAAGTTGGGTATACCGGAAACCGGAATATCGCTGGCCCAGGCCAGGACAGACAAGCCGATCAATCCAAAAAGCCGGACCCGAAAAGGCGTTGCGTTCATAGACGGCTCTGGTGGCGCCAATGAGTTGACGCCTCGATCCCCGCCCCCGTTCCAAGGAGCGGCGAAGCTCCCGTACAAGGATGCAGCATCGTCCGGCAGAAACCGCACCCGACGAAGGCCCCTATTCACCTTCACACGTGCATTTTCATCGTTCGGGCTGTTGCGTGCTGAGTCCGGGACGAGGAGAAGCAGTGGGCGCATACCACAGGTTTGATCCTTGCCTGCGTTTTTGGTTCGGCCGCAATTCTGGCGCAACAGCCGAGTTCGCTGGCACCGTAGCCAGACGGGCCGTTAACCGCCCAGGCAGCGGAGTCGGAGACTGTCATCTCGCCGGTGCGGTTGGCCAAGAACGTCCTGCATGACCAGAAGCCCATCTGGGGCTTTCCGGAGAGGGTTGTACGGGGCAAGCATTGGAAACCTGCTTTGGCGGTTGCGCTCGGAACGGCGACCCTGGTGGCCCTTGACCCCTACACCGAGCCTTTTTTCCACGACCCGTCGCGCTTCGGGGCCTACAAGACCGGACCCCTGCGTGGACGGAACACGACGCTGGCGGAAGTGCTGACGCCCGTCGCCCTTTATGTGACGGGTCCGGCGATACACAGCCCGCACGCCCGGAACACGGGGCTGCTGGCTGCCGAAGGCCTCGCCGGCGCGCAAATCGCCTGCTTCATGATGAAACAAGCCGTGGGACGCGAGACGCCCAGCGATATCCCTCCTGACGGCAGTCTTCGCAACACGTGGTTCAAGTATAAGGGCGGGTTGACGAACGGGGGCAGCTTTCCCTCGGGCCACAGCGCCTCCGCATTCGCGGTGGCGGCCGTGATCTCGGCGCGATACCGGGAACATCGGTGGATACCCTGGGCAGCCTACGGGGCTGCCGCATTCCTAGCGCTGTCCCGGCTGCCCGACCAGGCTCACTTTCCTTCGGACATCTTCATAGGCGGGGCTATTGGGTACAGCGGTGGGCGGTCGTGCCATGAAAGGCGTAGTGGCCGTTAGTGGGGTTTGCTTCCATTGAGCCTCGCATAACCTTTCCGCCGCGCTTGAACTTTGCGCCGCCGCGGAGTACTCTGAGCGCTCCGGGATACAGCTTCGCGTATTAGAGGAGACAGCATGGCGGATCGCTCACGCAGAGTGTTCTTGAAGGCGGCTTCGGCGGCCGCCGCCGCATTGGCGGTATCGAGCAAGGGTCGGGCCTGGGCCGACGCCGCAGCGGCCTCAGGGCCGGTGCGGATCTGGGGCACGTTCCGGGACCGGCGTCATGCGCCGGGCGACGCGCTTGCGTGGAAACCCGTGACCGAGGTCGCCCCCGATGCGATCGCCCTCGATCCGGGAACGTCCCGGCAGGAGATGCTGGGCTTTGGCGCCGCAATGACGGACGCCTCCTGTTGGGTGCTGAGCCAGATTCCCGCCGGGGAGCGGGCGGAGTTGATGCATGAGCTTTTCGCGCCCGAAGAGATGGCGATGAACGTCTGCCGGACGTGCGTCGGGTCGAGCGACTACTCGAAGGAACTCTTCAGCTACGACGATAGCGAACAAGACGATCCGGAACTGAAAAGGTTCTCGATCGATCACGATAAGGCTTACGTGCTTCCCATGCTCAAGGAAGCGCGCCAGCAGAATCCGGACCTGTTCCTGTTCTCCTCGCCCTGGAGCCCTCCGGGATGGATGAAGTTCAACCGTTCCATGCTCGGCGGGACGATCAAGAAGAGCAGCCTGGAGGCGTATTCGCGGTACTTTCTGAAGTTCCTTGAGGCATACAAGGCGGAAGGCGCGCCGGTGGATGCGATCACGGTGCAGAACGAAACCGACACTACGGTGGACGGGCGGTATGCCTCCTGCTTGTGGGCGCAGGAAGACGAGATCTTGTTCGTGAGCCGGTATCTGGGTCCGCTGTTTCGCAAGAACGGCGTCGCGACAAAGATCTGGGTTCTGGACCACAACTTCACGCTATGGGGCCGAGCGATCGCCGAACTGGCCGACCAGGGAGCCCAAGAGTATGTCGACGGTATCGCCTGGCACGGGTATGCGGGCGAGCCTTCCGCCATGACACTGGTCCACAAAGCGTTTCCGCAGAAGTCCGCCTACTTCACCGAAGGTGGACCCCGGCGGGCTCCGGGACAAGCCCCCGCCACCGGCAACAGCCAGATGACGGCGTGGGCTCCGTGGGCGGAATGGGCGAACGACGTGTGCAGAAACTGGTGCCGGTCGATCACCATGTGGAATATCGCGCTCGACGAGTATGGCACGCCGTACATCGGAATCCGGGAAGGGCCGGGGGGAATGGCCGCTCCGGCAGCAGAGCAGCGGCGGACGCCCCGGATGGGTGCCGGCGTCGTCACGGTGGAGAACGCGAACCACAAGGTAACCCGCAGCGCGCGGTTCTGGGCGCTGGCGCACTACTCGAAGCACGTCAAGCGTGGAGCCAAGGTCTTCCCGACCGATGGCATAGGAGCCAACAGCGCGTCGCCGGCCTCCCTGAACCCCATCTCTCACGTTGGGTTCCGCAATCCGGACGGGAGCTATGTGGTGGTGCTCTCCAACACTGGTCCGGAGAAGCGCCTCCAGTTGCTCCTGGGTACGAGCGCTCTGGACGTGGATTTGCCGGCCGATTCAGTGCATACGTTGCAGTGGTCGTAATGGTCTCTCGCCCCGGCCACCACAAATGCCTCAGCGCAGCAGAATCAGTGCGCCGCTGGCCGGCGGGATGTCGATGGCTATGCGCCCGCGCTTCTGCGTGGCGGATTCCACCTTGGCCGGCGCCCATGTTCCATCGCGCCCAACTTCGGCGCCGGCTAACGTCACTGCGCTCTTGCTGTCCAGCGCCGGCGCCGCCAGCCGCCAAACCGTCGCATGGCGGGCGGAAAACGAAGGGCTCGCGTCCACCCGGATCGTCTGCCGCTCCTCTTTATTGAAGATCGCGATCCGCAGGCCGGCCGCGCTCTTGGCGGCATACGCGGCCGCATTGACGCCGCCGGTCGTCAGTTCCGCCTGGACCATGGCCGCTCCGGCGAACTGGCCGGCGAGCAACATCCCGTAGTACACGGGACGGGCCGAGAACCCCTGCTGCGCATTGCCCGCGATGGGCGTGTAGATGCCGTTGCCGCCGCCGTGCAGGTTCACTCCGCAGTAACCCGCTTGCGCCATCGCCAGCATGTAGTCGCCGCACCACAGCGCCGCGGCGAATGTGTCGCTCGCGCCGGCCTTGCCGCCGCTATAGCAGGAGTTGCCCTCCGCCATGCGGAACGGGCGACCGCTCTCCCGGGCGGCCTTCATGATCGCCGGAACATCCCGCGCCAGGCCTTCCGAGGGCTGAAGCAGACGCGAAATGTTCATCGCCGGATTCGTCGGCGGACCCATGGCATAATAGTGGCCCGTCAGCAGCACGATCCGGTCCCTGACTTTTTCCGCGAAGGAAGCGATCCAATTCGTATCGCTCGCCACGTCCGGACCGGCCAGTGGGGCCCGCGGAACACGTTGGCGCACGGCGCGCGCGAACTCCTGCCATTGAGCGAGGTAATCGTCGAAGGACCAATCCGGCGGACGCAGCCCGTTGCGGTGAAACAGGTCCGGCTCGTTGCCGAACTGGAGCGCCACAAGCCGGTCGCCGGCAGCTTCGCAGACGGCCTGAGCTTCCGCGGCCGCCTGCTCTGGAGTTCCGTTCCCCAGATTTAATCCATAAATGAGCTGCCAGCCGCAGCTCTTCGCGAACGCCGCAAGGTTGCGCGCGGATTCGGGCGTCACCGGGGTCCTCGGGCGGCCGCCGGCCCCGGTATCCGGCGGCGTTGCCATGGAGGAAGGAGCCGCCGCGGCGCCGCCGCCGGGCCACAGGGTGTATTCGCTGCTGTTGCCGCCGATCCGCAACACGCCCTGGCTGCCCAACCGCCGCAAGAATCCTGCAAGCCCGCTGTTGGCGGGCGCGAAGAACTGCGGGTTGGCGAGTTGCGACGCCTCATAACTCAGCCCCGTGAAGTTGGCTGGTATTTTCGCGATCTCCCGCCGCGGCTCGATGGTCAGAGCCAACAGCGGCGCTGAGCTCGGCTGGGCACGAAGAATTGCGGGCGCGCCGATAGACGCGCCGGCCGCGATTTGGAGACACCGCCGACGGGTGATTTCGGAGATTCTCACGCTCATGCCTCTTATCATGACGCCGATTCCGTCCGGCTGCAGTCGCGGCGCGATCCTTAGCGCCGGCCCGGGGGAGAAAGCCACCTGCTTCAAGCCATGCCGTGGCCCCGCGTTATTGAATGGGCGAGTACGCGGTGGCCCGCCACAGCGAGATGTTGTTGTAGTTGACGATCTGGCCCCCACGCGTGATCGAATCCGCGCGCACCTTCACCCATTCGGGGTCGGCGTTGAACGCGTCCCACGCCTTCTCACGGTCCGCCAAAGACGCGAACGGGATCAGATAGGTGAGGTTCGGCAGGTCGGGCCCGACGATGGTGTCGGCGTACAGAATCGGGTTCACGCCCGAACGATGAAAGATCTGGATCTCAGGTCCCGCGAAGCGCTCGTGCAACATGGACAGTTGGCGGAGGGTAGGGGAATGGTAGATGCGCAGTTCAAAATAGCGCGGGGACTTGGGTTTCTCCGCGGGCGGCGCGATCTCAGGCGAGAACTCAGTGGCCTGAAGCAGCACGCGCTGCGCGGAATCGAATGGCGGCGCGGCGCCGCTCTCCAGTTCGGCATGCGCTTTCTGGTAGCCGGCGTCGGCCTCGATCTGCGCCGCGGCGCCGGCCATGTCTTCAGCGCCGGCAAAGCCGCTCAGAACCATCATCGTCTGGGCGTGAGGCGCCATCACCGCCGTGAACACGCCCAGCGCGCGCATGTGTTTGAGGAACAGCGGGGCTTGGGAAGAGAAGAACCGGTCGAGGCGGCTGGCCTGGTCTCCCTGCTGGTAGTAGAAGTAGTCGATGCGATACAGACGAGTCCGGGCAGGCGGCGTCTGCGCCCCGGCCGGGGCGCCTGCCTGCGCGAGCATGCCCGCGCCGGTCAGGGATTGAAGGAAAAAACGGCGGTCCATGGCGATCTCTCCTCTTCGGGAATGCCGAAACCGTAGTTTACGCTGTGCGCGCGCCAGCCGGGTTACCGGTCCACCGAAATCTCGCCCAGGTCGTACCAGCCGTCGGGCGTTTTGCCGGCGATGCCCAGTGCGATGGCGGGCTTGTGTGTGCGCGGATCGAGAAGCGCCGTGCGCAGGCGGTACTTGCCGGGCGGGATCTTCGGAACCGGAACCGGCTCCTCGAAAAGGGCGTCGCCGGGGAGCCATTTGCGAATATCGACGGGCAGTTCCACGATTCCCGCGGCGCTTTCGCCAAACCCCAACGCCAGAATGTACGAGCGGTAGACGGGCGCGACGCCGGAGTTCACCCACCACATGCGGATCATGGCGTCCGACCCTGCGTGGACCGTGGAAGGATACTCCACGCGGCGCGCTTCGAAGCGATACCCCATGCGCTTCTCAAAATCGTCAAATGCCGCTTTCCACTCCGGAGGAATGGCGCTGGATTTCACGTTGAGCGAGCTGACGTGCCAGCGCAGCGCCTCGCTCAGAATGTAATTGACGTCGTAGCCTTGCCGGAACCAGCTTCCCGGCGTACCGCAGGTTTCGAAAGACACCGGGCTGCGCTGCCAGACGTCGCCGATCCCCGAGCGGACGATCTGCTCGGGATAGGAATCGAGCATTTCGCCCCAGCTTTGGCGCATGTTGCCGAGGCAATCGAAGCGCCAGCCGGCGCCCTTGGCCGTCCCATAATGCAGCGCCTCTGGCTCATCGAAGTTCATCAGCAGCGGCGTGGCCGGGAATGCGTCAAACCAGATATCGATGAGGGCTCTCTGATGGTCGAAGGCGGGCATGTAATCGCTCCAGCCCTCGCCCCAATACCCGACCGAGGAAATATCCACGGCCTCCAGCCGGGGGTCGCCGTTGTAGCGCCTGCCGGCCGCACGTACCAACTCGCCCCAGTTCTTCAGGTAGAGCGGGTCGGCGAAATCGGGCTCCCAAACCGGCTGGCCCTCGGCGTTGGCGCGCCGCGCGCCGCTGGTTCGATACCAGTCCGGAAGCGGATGGCGCTGGTCGTAGGGCATGAGGCGTGCGAGAAGTGTCTGGCCGTGCGCTGACGCCTCGCCGAGAGCGTGATCGACGATTTCCCAGTGAATCTCTCCCTTGGCGGGTTCGATCGTGGCCCAGAACCAGCGGCAATAGGCGATCGTGGATTTGGGGAAGTCCGGCGCCGGACCGGCAGCAATCGGGCCGGTGGGGCCCTCTTCGGACCAGGTGGTTCCGGGATTGAGCGGGTCTCCGTTGTAGCGCTGGAAGGTTTGGATGCCCAGGCCCGGATTGGTGAGGATGTCGTGGATCAGCGCCGGGTGGACCACCACCGTCTGCGCCAAGGCCGCCGTAACCAGGCCCAGCGCCGTGAATGCGAACCGGAGGTGCATGGGGGGATTGTAACTCGCGGGCACCGGTCGCGAGCGGTAACGGAGAAGGGGGGCGAACGGGCAGAGTTTCGCTTTAGGATTATTCGTTCATGCTGAACTGCGTCCCCGGTTTCGAATGCCACCACGTTTACGGCTCGGTGGAGGCATGGGTGTCACCGCGCCGGCGGAGTCCACGGCGACGCCCTGGGGGTTGGCCAACTGAGCGCTGATGGCCGGACCGTTGTCGCCGCTGTAGCCCTGCGTCCCGGTTCCCGCCACTGTGGTGATCACCCCGTTCGAGACCATGCGGATGCGGCTGTTAGGAGTGTCGGCGATGTACAGGTTGGCGGAGGAATCCACAGCCACGCTGTAGGGTTGGTCCAACTGAGCGCTGGTCGCCGGACCGTTGTCGCCGCTGTAGCCTTGCGTCCCGGATCCAGCGAACGTATTGATGATGTACGTCTGCTGGCCAAATGCGCAGCACGAGATGACCAAGGTGAGAGTCGCGGCCGAGAACAGGCGCATAGCAAAATCTCCTTGCGTAATAAGGGACAATCATACCTCGAATGATTTGGTTGAGGATGGACGCTGCCGACCTCGTCGATCCGCCGGTGCCAGCCCCCATAACGCCAACGCGACTGCGGCGTAGCGGCCGGCGCCCTTTGCTCCCGTTAAGGATTATCGTAAAGTACCCGACTAGCCGCGCCAAGGCCAGCCCGGCGCACTTGCCCTCGGTTTCCCGCGCGACGGCAGCCAACTGCGCCGGGCTTTGAGGCCGTACCAATCGACCCTTCCGTGAGTACCTTCGCTGTCGCGGGAATTGCCCCCCCGGGGATAATCGGGTTAAGCCCTTGAGATGCCCTGTTCTCAACGCCTCAATATGTCCGTCAACGGCCATAACGTAGAGGATGTCCCTCCCCATTCGAGACCCTCGGATTCTTTATTGAATCCAACAACTTGCGGGCAGAAGCCGAGGAGATGACAGACACAGAGTTCATCAAAGCTGCGGGGGAAGCGGATTCACGGCTACACCACCGTAGCGCTGACACCAGGTCGCAATGCGCCTGTGCTGATCCCCGGGCCACAGGGCTCCGCAAGGACGGTCGTGTGCGCTCCCGCCGCCGCGCCCAAACGCATCGTTAGCCCCGCCGCGCGCCGGCGCATGGCTGCCGCGCAGAGGAAACGCTGGGCGGCTGCGCGGAAGGCCAGGGCTGAACCGGCGGCGACGCCCGCGCCTGCGAAGGCCGCCAGGAAGAAGCGCCGCCTCAGCCCAGAGGGGCGGGCGCGGATCATCGCGGCGACGAAGCGGCGCTGGGCAGTGTTCGGAATAGCCACCGCGACAGGCGCGGCACGCCCTTAATGGACAGGCGGCCAACGTTATTCTCGTTGCCGTCCCGCCCAGGACACAATCCCGCCAAGTCGGCTGAGCGGACCGCATCTCCGGTTGGGCCTTTCATATGACGGTGATTGCGTACCGGCCTTCAGACGATGAGCATTGGAATCCGTAGTGATGACTCCTGATTGGAGATAGAATCGAACGCTCAGACGGAAATGCTGGGGAAGCTGAACCCGAACTGCTGGTCTACCCGGCTCGTTCTGGTAGGTCCGTAAGGCCGCGCAAGACAGGAGCAGAACATGGCCAAGACGACGATTCGTTACAGCGATTACTTCGCCCAAACCATTCAAAGGATGCGGCAGGATGGCCTCTTGCTCGTCACCGCGGACGCGGCTGGGAAGCCCAACGTGATGACCATCGGGTGGGGCGCCATCGGCTCGATCTGGGGTCGGCCGGTCTTCATCGTGCTTGTCCGGCCCTCCCGCCACACCTACAGCCGCCTGGAAGAGGTCGGCGACTTCACGGTCAATGTGCCTTCGCGGGAATTGGCGGCCGCCGTGAACCTCTGCGGAACAGTTTCAGGCCGGGATCACGACAAGTTCAAGGAAGCTGGTCTGACATTGATTCCAGGCCGACAGGTCCGGCCCCCGATCATCGCGGAGTGCGTGGTGCACTACGAGTGCCGGACGCTTCACAGGAACGACGTGGTCCCCGAGGCGCTGGTCCAAGCTGTTCTCGATGATGCCTACCCCGCTGGAGACTTTCACCGGGTGTATTTCGGCGAGATTGTTGCGGCTTACGCAGAGGAGGATGCGGTACAGCGTCTGCTAAACCCGGCACTTCGGCGCTCGCGAGAACTTTCCATACTTTGCTCGCCAAGAATTACCACCACCACACCGCGATGGTGTGGCTCTTGCCCGCGGGCAAGAGCATATTCTTGCCACATTGCAAATCCGGTACGAGCCAAGGCTCCTGCGCGCCCGCATACCGGCGCCTTGCTGGCTCAGGTCGCTTGCTCTTGGAAACTGAACGCCTTACGCGCGCCGAAGGCGCGGATGACGGAAAACCACCCCGCACGCCTACGGCGTGGATGATACTGCTGGTCCACTGTTTGCCCCACGCCAAATCGTGTTCCAAATCGTGTTCTCGCTGTGGGTCAGTTTAAACGAGCAGAAGTGGGTCACTTTTGCCGAGCGCCGAGGACCCGGCAGGGGCGTTGCCTATCGCAAAGCCCTGATTACCAGTCTTACCTCCTGCGGTGGTTTTCAGCTCCCGACCGCGAATGTCGAAGGCTCGTAAAATAGGAATCGTGATGCAAAAACGCAAACTTGGCAGTGAACTCACCGTGTCGGCCCTGGGCCTGGGTTGCATGGGCATGTCGGAGTTTTATGGCCGCGGCGACGATGCCGAATCGATTGCCACCATGCGCCGCGCCATTGATCTGGGCGTCGATTTTCTGGACACCGCGGACATGTACGGAATCGGCCGGAATGAAGAACTGGTCGGGCGGGCGCTCCGCGGACGCCGTGAGCAGGTGGTCCTAGCCACGAAGTTCGGTAATGTCCGCGGGCCGCAGGGCGAGTTCCTGGGCGTCAGCGGGCGGCCCGAGTATGTGCGGGGGGCTTGCGAGGCGAGCCTCAGGAGGCTCGGCGTCGAGGTCATCGACCTCTACTACCAACATCGCGTTGACCCTGCCACGCCGATCGAGGACACCGTCGGCGCCATGGCGGAACTGGTGCGGGCGGGCAAGGTCCGCTACCTGGGGTTGTCCGAGGCCGCGCCGGCGACGCTTCGTCGAGCCTGCGCGGTACATCCCATTGCCGCTCTTCAGACCGAGTATTCGCTGTGGACTCGCGATCCGGAGAGCGAAATTCTGGCTACCTGCCGCGAACTGAAAGTAGGCTTTGTCGCCTACAGCCCGCTTGGGCGGGGGTTCCTTACCGGGCGTTTCCAGACAACCGTGGATCTGGCCGAGGACGACTTCCGGCGCCACCATCCGCGCTTCGAGGGCGAGAACCTCCAGCGCAACCTGCGCCTTGCCGAGGCAATCAAGGAGATAGCCGGTGCGAAAGGCTGCACCCCGGCGCAGCTTGCCTTGGCCTGGGGGCTGGCCCAGGGCGCCGATATTGTGCCCATCCCTGGAACCAAGCACGTAAGGTACCTGGAAGAGAACCTCGGGGCGCTCCAGGTTCGCCTGACGGCTGATGAACTGCGCCGTATCGAGGCGGTCTTTCCACAGGGCGTCACGGCGGGCCAGCGTTACCCCGACAGGGGCATGCGATTCGTCAACGGCTGAGGAATTATGGAGAGCATGACGGCCAAGGCGATTGGGTTGGAGACCCATCCGGTGACTCTGGTGTGGGCGGATGAGGCACCGGCAGGGGCGGTTCGCTTCAAGCCCGGCCGCTGGGGGTGCGTGGTCAACCTGTTCGCGGTCGCCGCGACGCGCGGGCGGGCCGGCGCCTTTGACCGGCAGACTGTCGGCTGCTGGGGCGGCGGGGTTGGTCTGGGCTTCGGAAACCAATACGAGGACTTCCCCGGCGGCCCGGACTGTTTCTGCCGGTTCCTTTCGAGCGGCAACGAGCAGTCGGAACAGGGGCGCGCCATCGGGGAGCAGATGAAAGGCTGGGGCGGGGGCCGCATGGCGGACGATTTCCTTCACGGCGAGCGCTATCTCAAAGACCCCGAAAGCACGCGCCGGTTTGTCAAGGCACTGCCGATGCAGGACATCCCTGCCGGCTTCGTCGTCGTCAAGCCACTGGAACAGACCGATCCTGAGCACGAAGAGATCAAGAGTGTCACCTTCTTCGTGGACCCGGACCGCCTGTCGGCGCTGGTCATCCTCGCCAACTACGCCCGTCCCGATGCCGAAAACGTCATCGTGCCATGGGCGGCGGGATGCCAGGTAATGGGGATCTATGCCTACCGTGAACTGGAGCGGGAGCACCCGCGCGGCTTGATTGGCCTCACCGATATCTCCGCCCGCAAAAACATTCGCTCGACCCTCGGCGAACACGCGCTGTCATTCACAGCGCCGTGGGCGCTGTTTCAGGAAATGGAGAGCAACGTCAAGGGCAGTTTCCTGGAGCGGGAGACGTGGCGCTCTTTGCGGAAGATGGCAAGCAAGCCCCTGGCCGGCTTGCCGCTCAATGCCAGTTGACCCAGTGACGCGCCAACATCGCGTGGCAACTGGAGGTCGGCTGGTCGGCAGCGATAGCCGGGGCGCGATAATCCGGGCGCGCGACCGGCTGGCAGAAGCACTCGGTCGCCGTGCAAACCTGGTTCCCTATCCGCGCCGGCCCGGCGTGCCAGCCGCGCAGAAATCGAAGAGCAACTGCCACTCGGCAAGTTGCGCCTGGAGCGCCTTCCCTTCCAATTCCGAGCCGGGCACATCCCTCCGAGCTGCGGGATGGCGCATCGTCGGCGAGACAACCGCGCGCTCCTGGAGTTGTCCGGCGAGACCCCGGGTGGATCGCGCGCCGCTGCAGGAAAAGACCCGCTGGGAGATGACGGTTTGACCCCCTTTTTCGACCCCTCGAAAAATACGTTTTTTGACCTTCCTTTTTGATGGTTTGCCGGAAAAACGCGCAGAAACGCGCAGTTTCGAGACAGCGTGGTATGCCAATCGCGGCGGCTACCTGATGGCGATCGGCCGGCCGGCGGCGCAGGTGGCGCTGTACCAACCGGGCAACAGTATCTGGATGGGAGACCAGCAGGCCGACCAGAGCACGGCCAAGCTCGGCTGGCAGTTGTTCGAACACCAGGTGGATTGGGATTATTTCGACGAACAGTCGCTGAGTTCGGTAGCAGCCATCGAAGACGGCGGATTCAAGAACCTCAGCGGCCAGGTTTACAAGGCCATTATCTTCCCGTCGATGACCGTCATCACGCGCACCGGTCTGGAGCGGTTGCGAGCTTTCGTGAAGGCGGGCGGGAAGGCCATTTTCGTGGGCAAGACTCCGGGGCTGATCGTGGAGAAGACATTCCTGGATGCGAAAGACGTACCGGACCTGAGCTTCGCCACTCTCGTCGAGCCATCGGGTGACATCACGGCGCGCGTGCTCGCGGCGCTGCCTAAGCCGGATGTGACGCTCGACAGTCCGTGGCAGCGGCTGACGTACACGCACCGGAGCTGGCGCGACGCGGAAATGTACTTCTTCTTCAACGAGAGCAATCAGGCTGAGTCCCGCATAGCCACTGTCGCAGGGCGCGGCCAGGCGCAAGCATGGGACCTGGCGACGGGTGAGATTCATGCTCTACCGGCCATTGCCGCGGACGATTCGGCGCGCTTTCCGCTCTCACTCGGACCTTATGAAGCGAAAGTCATCGTGATAGGGCCCGACCCGAGCCGCGCGCGCTGAGCATTGTGCGGCACGGCGCATGGCGGTATCGTATGTGCGAATGAAACTTCGCTGCGTGCTGCCTTGCGCCGTTGCGCTGCTGGGCATAGGCATCGCGGACGCCCAGTCCGCCCCCGTCTCTTCCATTCCACACCTCGAGAAGCGCGGCAAGGCCACACAGATGATCGTGGATGGCCGCCCGTTTCTCATCCTGGCAGGTGAGTTGACTAACTCGGCTTCGTCCAGCATGGAGTATATGGAGCCGTTCTGGCCCAAGCTGGCCGCGGCCAACATGAATACGGTCCTGGCGGCGGTCACTTGGGAACTGGTCGAGCCGGAGCCGGGCCAATTCGACTTTTCGCTGGTGGATGGCGCCATCCGCGAAGCGCGCCGGAACCGTCTCCATCTCATTTTCCTCTGGTTCGGAAGCTGGAAGAACGCCGATTCCACCTATACGCCCCTATGGGTGAAGAAGAACCCGAAACAGTATCCGCTGTTTCTGGCGGAGAACGGGCAATCCATCACCTACCTTTCGGTCTTCAAGGAAGGCAACTGGACAGCCGACGCCAACGCCTATGCCGCGCTGATGCGCCACATCCGTGAGGTGGATGGGGAAGCCCACACCGTGATCATGATGCAGGTGGAGAATGAAGTGGGCTGCCCGGGAGGCACGCGCGACCAACTTCCGGAGGCCAAGGCCGCCTTCAACGCCCCCGCGCCCAGAGCGCTGATGGACTTCATGGCGAAGAACAAGGAGGAGCTGGTCCCGGAGTTTCGCGAGTATTGGCAAGTGGCGGGAGGGAAGACGTCGGGAACGTGGACGGAGGTGTTCGGCGACCACCCCATGACCAACGAGATCTTCATGGCCTGGTACTACGCGCTGTACCTCGACAAAGTGGCTAAAGCCGGCAAAGCCGAGTATGCGCTGCCCATGTACATTAACGTGGACCTGGGCGAATCCATCGGCGGATACTCCGCTGGCGGAGCGCTGCCCATTCAGTTGAACGTGTGGCAACAGGGAGCGCCGGGCATCGATATCATCGGGCCCGATATCTACCTTCCGAACTTCGAGGAATGGTGCGCGCGGTACGACCGGGCAGGCAATCCGCTGTGGATCCCGGAGACCCGCGGGGACGCCGCAAACCTGTTCACCGCCGTCGGCAACCACGCCGCGATGGGGTTCTCGCCTTTCGGCATCGAGCGCCAAACCGACGCGACGACGCCGTTAGCGCAGGCTTACGGATTGCTGGCGGAGGCGGCGCCGGAGATTCTGGAGGCACAGGCCAAGGGCACAATCAAAGCGGTCCTGCTGAACGCTCAGCATCCGGCTGAAACGGTACAACTGGGTAATTACTCATTTGCATTTTCGGTGGGAAGGGCGCGGCAACCGGCGCCACCCGCGACCCCTGCGCCCGGTGGGACGGCGGCGGGTGCTCAGCCCGCGGCTGCTGGCGGCGGCCGGGGCGGATCTGGCGTCGGAGCCGCGCAAGCATCTTCGTACGCCATCCTTGTCTCCACCGGACCCGACGACTACACCATTCTGGGCAGCGGGTTACAAGCTATGTTCAATGGGCCGGGCGGCTCGGCGGCCGCGGTGGCGAAACTGGAAGAAGGCGCGTACGTGGACGGACGCTGGGTTCCGGGACGGCGCCTCAACGGCGACGACATCATGTTGAATTACGATGCTCCGAACAAAGCCATCAAGGGCGAGTCCGGCCAGGGGTTTCGACTGGCGGCCGGCGCCCCCAAGGCGCTTCACCTGAAGATTTACACCTATTAGCATCCCGCAAGGAGTCTCTCATAAATGAAGAACACTCAGACGCTCAAGTTCATGGTTTCTATTCTGGCTGCTGGCGCCCTGTGCGCCGTGTCCGTTGCCCTGGCGCAGGAAGCCAAGCCCGCGGCGGCTGCAAAACCCGCTTCTCCCGGCATCCTGCCCGGCAAAGGTCTCGTGCAGCATGACTTCTTCTATGCCGGGGAGGCAAAGACGGAAGACATGTACATCGTGCGGGGCGGCAAGGTCGCCTGGGAGTATCACGATCCCGAGGGGAAGGGCGAAATCAGCGACGCCACGATGCTCTCCAACGGCAGCGTGCTCTTTGCGCACCAATTCGGCCTGAAGCTGATCGGCCCGGACAAGAAGACGCTCTGGAGTTACGATGCTCCACCCGGAACGGAGATACACACCGCGCAGCCAATCGGCCATGACCGGGTGGTCTACGTGCAGAACGGCGACCCTGCCAAAGTTGTGGTGGTGAATATCGTCACTGGCAAGATAGAACGCGAGTTCACCGTGCCGGTCAGGAACCCGAAGAGCGTGCACGGTCATTTCCGCCATGCGCGGCTCACCGACGCCGGCACGTTGCTGGTGGCGCATATGGATCTGAACAAAGTAGTCGAATACGATTCGACCGGCAAGGACATCTGGTCGTATCAGGTGGATAACGCCCTCTGGTCGGCTGAGCGTTTGAAGAACGGCAACACCCTGATCTCCGGAGGGCGCTCGGTTCGTGAGGTGAACGCCGCCGGGGCTACCGTCTGGGAGTTCACGTCCGCGGATGTGCCGGAGTACCTGTTCAACTCGATACAAATCGCCAAACGGCTGCCCAACGGGAATACGCTCATCAATACCTGGTTCAATCAGTGGAACGGGGCGGCCGATCCCGGCACGGCGCCCGTTCAGGCGCTGGAGGTCACGCCGGACAAGCGAGTCGTTTGGGCGTTGCGCGCGTGGGGGAACCCGGTGGATCTCGGACCTTCGACCACGATTCAGTTGCTCGATGAGCCGGCCGTTCCCGAGGCGGTACATTTCGGAGACTTGAAATAACGGCCCGCTGCGACGCCCGTTGGCCGGGATGAGCCGTGCTAAATTGGGCCTGGAAGTACCGTATCGGGAACGCCGAAAATGAACGCACCTCAACCACCCCTCCCTCCTGCGGTGGACGCTAAGGATCTGACACCGTACCTCGAACTGCTGCTGCAAGCGGAGAGATTCCGCAAGTCGCCCAGCCTCCGCCAACTTCTGGATTATCTGGTCCGGAAAGGCGCCGGAGGCTCGGTCGAAGAGATCAAGGAATCGACCATTGCGATGGATGTGTTTGGGCGTCCCACCAGTTTTGACAGCCGTTTGGACAATAGCGTGCGCGTCCAGGCGCACCGGCTGCGCAAGACGCTTGAGGTGTACTACCAGGCGGAGGGCGCGCACGACGCGTTCCGCATCGCGATTCCCAAAGGGAGCTACATTCCGACGTTTCAGCGCCATCGGGAAGAACTTGGCGTGGGGGGCCCGGTGGCCGCCGGCCGAGGTCCGGAGAACGGAACGATGGCCCTTCCTGCGACGCCGGTAACCAGACGACCGCGCTGGATCGTTTTGGTGGCATTCGCTGGAGTTTTTCTTGCGGGCGTTCTAACCAGTGCGATCGCCTTCCGGGCGCCGGTTTGGCGCCGTGCGCCCGCGGGGCGGGAAGACCTTCGGGCCATGCCGCTCGCCGCCGTCTGGGGCGGCATGCTCCGTCCCGATTTCGACTGTGTGATCTCGTTCACGAATCCGGTGTTCCTGCGCTTCCGGACGTCGCGCAATCAAGTTCTCCTGCCGTATTCGGGTCCGGTGAGCGTTCCCGTTGGCGCGCCGGTCCATATTTCTCCGGGCGACGCCGATGTAGACCCCGAGATTGTCAGGCTCGGCTCCAATTTCACCTTCAGCAGTAGCTGGACCGGCACTGGCGAGGTACTTAGCGTCTTTCGGCTCACGAAGCTATTCACGGAAGCCGGGCGGCCGGTGAAGGTGATTCGCAGCCGCTCGCTCACATACGACGCTATGCGGGAAGCGAACGTGATCTTTTTGGGGTCTCCCTGGGCCAACGAATTGCAGGACAAGGTCAATCCCGGCAAGACGCCGCTAGTCTGCAATAACGAGGGCCAAATCGTCAACTCCAATCCACAGCCCGGCGAGCGGGCGTACTACGTCTCGGAGTCCGATCCCGGCACCAAGGCGCTGACGGCCAGTTATGGGTTGATCAGCGTTCTGCCCGGCATCGCGCCGGGAACCAAGATCGTGAGTTCCGCGGGACTCGACACCTATGGGACTTCGGCGGGAATCGAATTCCTCGCCTCCACCGCGGGCGTGACAGACCTACTGAGACAGTTCGACCCGGTCCGGCAGCGGGTCTTGCCGGAGTTCTTTCAGGCGGTAATCCGAACAGAAATTGTCCGGGACGACCCGGCTAGTTCTTCCCTCGTTCTGGCGCGCGAAGTGAAAAGGCCCGGCGTCAGGGTTTCAAAGGATCGACCTTGAAGTTGTCGAACTGGGCCATCACGTAGCCGTTCACTCCCACGCCAACCATGCCCTTGGCATAACTGGAATCGGAGACCGCCGGCAGCGCCACTCCATCGATGCGCGCAGTCAGGGAACCGCCTTTAAACTCGAGCGACAATCCGTGCCACGTTCCGACGCCAAAAGGAGCCACTCTACCCGATGCCAACACGGCGTCCGGCTGCTTTGTGTTGGTTTTCAGCACGGTCCACGATCCCATATCCGAAACCCGCAGCACATAGGAGTTCGGCACATCGGGACCACTCATCCCGGTGATGCGTCCGATGAGATCGACCGCCCCCGGCTGCTCCAGCAGAACGTCACTTGAAACGCGATAGTCCGACCAATCGAGATCGCCAAGAATGGTGAAGGGGCGGCTGCTGGTCTTCTTCCACGCGGTGGGCTCGGCCGGGACCACCTGGCTGAGGCACATACCCTTTCTGCTTCCGGCGCAGCGGGACGTTTCGAATCCTCCGTACATGTCTGAAAAGTACTTCGCGAGCTTGCCCGCGGGGTAGGCCTCGAAACTGTCGGAATAAGGGATAGGGAACGGCGCGCCGACGGGAGGGGCCGCGGCGGATCCCTTGGTCTGTCCGGTGGTAGTGGTTAGGCTATACACATAGCCGGGCTCGATCGTGAGCGAGAACTGGCCACCGGCCGGAACGAGGTCGGCCCGCTTCACAAACCAATCCGAGGGGTTGCTGGAAGTAAAGTCGCTCGACCAGAGGTGCACGGCCTCCTTGGGGAAGCCGGTGGTGCTGAACCGAACCGTCTGCGCGGCTTTGGCCTGGACGGTTTCGACGACAACGGTGAAATCCTTGCTATCGGCGGACTTCAGCGTGACGTAGCTGCCGTGAGCGCCCGTGGCGTCGCCGTTGAAGAAACCGGACGCGCCGTCGATATACTGCCAGCCGGGCTCTGTGAACTGAGCGGTATGCGCCATCGCCCAGAGGGAAGGAGTGACAACGTATTGCCCCGACCACGGCTGGTTGCATTTGATCATCCCGATGTTGTCGTAAGGCAGGTTGTCGTAGATGGCGCTGACAATCGGCCAGTAAATGGCGGCCGTGACCTTGCCGGCGGGGTAGTTCCCGTTGATGTTGCGCGCCATTTCGTTGAAAGGCAGCTTTTCGTCGTAGTGGCCTTCGCTGTCCCAAAGCGGCTTGCCGAGAGATAGGGCGTCCGCGGTGGGGTAACCGCCCCAGCCCGGACCGTGAGCGCCCACGATGTCGATGGCGTCGTTCAGAGCGGGATCGTTTTTCATCTCCGTGGCGATCTTCCATAGGCTCTGCTTGGGCCAGTCGTCGGAAGCCACCACTTTGACGGAAGAGAGGCCGTTGGCGCGAAGCGCCGCCTTGAAATCCTTGTACCACTGAACGTTGTAGCCCTTTTCGTTGCGCCCGCCGACATAGTCGATAGTCAGATGATGATCCGACTTCACAACTGTCCGGCTATAACTCGAACAGAATCAATTGTTTGGAGGAATCGAGTA
>OCTA010000516.1_pt1 | contig 35611 bp, 35 predicted proteins | sample 1538991 | NCBI WGS metagenome assembly OCTA01 (sample SAMEA3539302, study PRJEB22396) | soil metagenome | biome: tundra; feature: field; material: soil | place: USA | collected 2010-05 | depth 0.15 m | reverse complement strand
CCATCCTCGCCTTTTCGCCCTTCGTGCGCCGAAAAAGGCTCATGCGCCCGGAGCCCGAAACCGAGTGAATCCGCCCTCCCGCTTCCGCCTGGCCGTGGTGCTTTCGCACCCAACCCAGTATTACAGTCCCTGGTTCCGCTGGCTTGCCTCCCACACGGAGCTCGATTTGCGGGTCTTTTACCTCTGGGATTTCGGGACGTCGGTGCGCCGCGATCCGCTGTTCCAAACTGCGTTCAAGTGGGACGTCGACCTGCTCACGGGCTATGCGAGCGAATTCGTCCCGAATCTTTCCCGCGATCCGGGCACCCATCATTTCAGCGGTCTGAGGAATCCCGCACTGCCTGCGCGCCTGGAGGCCTGGAAACCCGACGCCATGCTCCTGTACGGTTACCGGTCGATGAGCCAGGTGCGGGCAATCGCCTGGGCCCGGCGCAGGCGGGTGCCGATCATCTTCCGGGGCGATTCGCATCTCCTCGGACGCCCCGTTCCGGGCTGGAGCCGTGCGCTCCCCCTGCGCTGGCTCTTTCGAAGGTTTGCCGCGTTCGCCTATGTGGGCCGGGCAAATCGCGGGTATTTCGAGGCATTCGGAGTCCCCAAGGAAAAGCTCTTTTTCTCGCCGCATTCGGTCGACGACCGGCTGTTTGATCCCAGCGATGCCCGAAACCGGACAGGCGTAACCGCGCTCCGCAGGGAGCTTGCGCTGCCCAACGGCACGAAGGTCGTCCTTTTTGCAGGGAAGATGATTGCCTCCAAGCAGCCGCGCGAGCTCCTGAAGGCATTCATGGATCTGAAAATTCCGAATGCCGCGCTTGTCTTCGTAGGCGAAGGGGCGGAAAAACAGGATCTCGAGGCGATGGCCGGGGGCGCCAAGCCCGGCACCGTCGTTTTTCTGCCCTTCGCCAACCAGACGGAAATGCCCGCGCGGTACCTTCTCGCGGACCTCTTTGTCCTTCCGTCCCGGGGAGCCTACGAGACCTGGGGGCTCGCGGTGAACGAGGCCATGCACATGGGCGTTCCATGCCTTGTCAGCGACCGCGTCGGTTGCCAGGAGGACCTGGTTGCTCCGGGAGAGACGGGGTGGGTGTTCCGATCGGACAGCCCCGCGGACCTCTCCCGGCAGCTCGCCGCGGCCCTTGCCGCCGTCGCGGACCCTTCCACCGCGGATAGGATGCGGCGATCCGTCGGCGCCCGGATAGCGGGGTTCACGTACGCGCATACCACCAGAGGGCTGCTTTCGGCGGTCGATTTCGTCTCAGGCCGACAGGGAAGGACGGTGCCTTGCGCATAACGATCATAACGGGATTCTTCCTCCCCGTGCCGCCCGTCATGGGAGGCTCGACCGAGAAGATCTGGCACCGGCTCTCGCTCGAATTCGCAGCCCGGGGCCATGACGTGTTTTTCGCGTCCCGCGCATGGCCCGGTCTCCCGCCCCAGGAGACCGTCGGGGGTGTGACGCACCGGCGTTTTCCCGGGGCGGATCATTCGCGCTGGCTGGCTGTCAACCTTTGGCATGACTTGAGGTGGGGATGCACGGTTGCCCGAGTGCTGCCGCCAGCCGACGTCGTGATCTGCAATACGGTCACCCTTCCCGTCTGGCTCCGGCATTTCAGGCCCCAAGCGGGAAAAGTTGTTGCGGTGATCGCCCGGATGCCAAAGGGCCATGGCCGGGCCTATGGCGGTGTGGATCGCCTCTGGGCGTTGAGCGCCGCAGTGGCCGGACAGCTTTGCTCTGAGAACCCGCGGCTGGCCGGGCGCATCGCGCCATTTCCGTATCCCATCGACTGGGGGCTGCACGCCCAAGCCGCGGGCGGCGCCGCCCCTCGCACCCCTCTTACGATCGGCTTCGCCGGGCGCGTGCATCCGGAAAAAGGCGTGGAACTCCTCCTTTCGGCGGCCGCACGCCTTGCGGCACGCAACGATTTGCCGCCATGGCGCGTGAGAATCATCGGGCCCGTCGATGTCAGGGCCGGCGGCGGCGGGGAGAAATGGAGGCGCCAGCTTCTCGGGAAATTCGGCGGCGTTCTCGGGTCGCGGCTGGATTGGCGCGGCCCGGAATTCGATCCCGGCAGGCTCGCCCGCCTCTACGGAGAGATGGATGTCTTCTGCTACCCAAGCCTCGCGGCCAGGGGAGAGACGTTCGGCCTGGCCGTCGCCGAAGCCATGGCGGCCGGTTGCGCCCCCGTTGTTTCCGGGCTCGCCTGTTTCTCGGAGTTGGTCCGCGACGGCGACACCGGGCTCGTCTTCGCCCAATCGGGATCGGGCGCGGAAGTCCGGCTCGCCGACGCCCTGTCGAAGCTCCTGGCCGACGGCGCCCTGCGCCGCAGCCTTGCGACTCGCGCGCAAGTCCATGTCAGGCGCTATGACTTTCCGAGCGTGGCGGAGGAGGCCCTGGCGGACCTGGAGAGCCTGCGGACGAAGGTTGCGCCCTGATTGGACGAAGTTCTCGCCAAGTCAGGGCGCACCCGTTCGTGGTCGTGGGCCGGTTTGCTCGACCTGCTGAAGGGCCTGTGCTCGCAAACCCGGACGCGCATCAAAACCGGCGTGGGGCCCCATGGCGTTCCGCCGTCCCCCAACGCCCAGACGATGCGCGTAAGCTCCGCATGGCCCTTCAGCAGGTCGAGCAAACTGGCCAACGACCCACCGCGCCGAATCATTGACTCCCGGGGAATCGGGCGGCACGATTCCCCTTTTGAAATCCCCGCCAACGGTGCCCGGTGAAAAAACTTATCTCGGCCAGGGCTGCGTGACTCCGTATCCGCGGCGAGAGGTGCTTCTCCGCAGCATCTGGGCGCTTGTCCAGGCGACGCTTTTTCGCTGGAGCCCCCGGCCCATGCACGGATTCCGCGCGTGGCTCCTCCGGGCGTTTGGAGCCGAGATTCCCGCCCCGTTTCAGGTCGTCATTTTTCCCACGGCGCGGGTTGTCTTTCCCTGGAGACTCGCCCTGGCGCCCCGGGCGATGGTCGGCCCGGATGTCCTGATTTACAATCCGGCCCCCGTCCGCCTGGACACTGGCGCAAATGTGAGCCAGCGCTGCCACCTGTGCGCCGCAACCCATGACTTCTCGCGTTGGAGCATGCCGCTCGTTCCGCGCCCGATTGTGGTGGGACGCAATGCCTGGATCGCAGCCGATGTTTTCGTTGGCCCCGGCGTGACCATCGGCGAGCTCTGCGTCGTCGGGGCGCGTTCGGTCGTCGTGCGCGACTTGCCGCCCTGCAAAGTGTGTGTCGGCAATCCCTGTCGTCCGATCAAGGACAGGGCGGCACCCGCCGGGCCATGAAACTTTGCCAGATTGTGCCGAGCCTTGAGGAGCGCCATGGAGGGCCCACCAAGTCGGTTTGGGCGACGGCGCAGGCCCTGGCATCGGCCGGTCACGAGGTCGAATTGCTCGCAACCGCGCCGGGGCGGTCGGAGGCAAAAGTCGAGAAGGGTGTTTCCGTGCGAATCTTCCCGCGAACCCGGCCCCGGTCCCTGTGCCCGTCGGTCGGCCTGCGGGAGCACCTGCTGCAATCGGACCCCGACATCATTCACCATCACTCGCTCTGGCTCCGGACGCTGCATTACGCGCACCGCGCATCCCTGAAGCTGAACGCGCGACTCGTCCTTTCACCCCGGGGCATGATGAGCCGGTGGGCCTGGAATCACCATCCCGTGCGCAAGCGGCTGGCCCGCATCTTCGTTCATCCGGGAGCCTTCCCCGCCGTCCATGGCTGGCACGCGACGAGCGAATCGGAGGCGGCCGACATACGCGGCCTCGGCTTCGGGCAGCCCATCTGCGTGGCGCCCAATGGCGTCGCTTCGCCGGACCCGGCCGAAACCGCGGAAGCCCTGCAATACTGGGGAGATGCCTGCCCTGAGGTCCACGGGCGTTCGGTCGCTCTTTTCTATTCCCGGTTTCACAGGAAGAAGCGGGTGATCGAACTCATCGATGCCTGGCTGGAGCATGGGCCCAGCGACTGGCTTCTGCTCATGGTCGGCATTCCCCAGGAATACACAGTCGAGATGCTCGATGCCTATGTCTTGCGGGCTTCGGCCAAAGGACGGGTCCGTGTGTTCGACGGCGTCGGGGCACCGCCGCCCTATGCCGTCGCATCGCTCTTCCTGCTCCCGTCGCACAATGAGAATTTCGGATTGGCCATCTCGGAGGCCCTCGCCCACGGCATTCCCGCGGTGGTGACCAACGGGACGCCATGGGAGGGCCTGAACGAAAACGGCGGCTGGTGCGTTCCCTGGGAGGCCTTCCCGGCGGTGCTGCGGGCGGCCACGGGGGAAGGTGCCGAACAACTCCGCCTGCGCGGAGAAAGGGCTCGCGACTGGGTGCTGCGGGAGTACTCATGGGAGAGGACAGCCCGCACGCTGGACGCCTTTTATGCCCGTCTGAGGAACAATCCATCATGAACGCATCCGAAACCCGGCACAAGGATCGCGCCGGCGTTCTCGAACTAGTAACGGCCGTCCACCTTGCCGTCTTCCTCGCCGCCACGACCTGGGCCCTCGGCGGGAACGGGTTGTGGCTTCGCCCGGCGCTCGCCGCCTGGGGAAGCCTCGGGGCCATCATCACGCTTGCGGCGCTGTTCTTCGGACGTCCCGCCGGAACCGCCGGCAACCGGGCATATCTCGGGCTTTGGCCGCTTCTGCTTTTCAATCTTCTGGTCCTTGTGTCGCTCCTCACCCCCGGCTTTCGCGAAGTTCGGTCCGGCGGCGAAACCATGCTCATCCCCCGGGAGCTCTCCGCCGTCGTCCCGGCGGCTGCGATTCCGGGCGAGGCGCGCCAGGCGCTTTGGATGTTCGACGCGATCTACCTCTCCTGCTTCAATCTCGTCCTGGTTGCCAGGCACCGGCGGACGCTTCGCGGCCTGCTGCTTTTCGCCGTGGCCAACGCGTTTGTCCTCGCCGTGTTCGGCACCCTCCAGAAATTCTCGTACGCCGAGGGTCCATTTTTCGGCCTGGTGAAGACCAGGCAGCCCCTTTTCTTTTCGAGCTTCCTTTACCACAACCACTGGGGACCCTTCGTCATCCTCATGACGACGGTGTGCGTGGGGCTGGCCTGGCATTTCGGGCGGCAGGGGCGGGGCCGCAACTTCTTCCATACGCCGGCATTCGCAGGCCTGGTCGCCGTCTTCTTTCTGGCCGCGACCGTGCCCTTGAGCGGCTCCCGCTCCTGCACTCTCCTCCTGGCGCTCATTCTCATGGGGTTCTTCGTCCAGTGGCTGTTCCGGGCAGTCGCCAAGAGGCGGCGCCGCGGAGCCCCGATTGCCGCGCCGGTGGCGGGCGCCCTCGCCGCAATTGCGATCGCATGCGCCGCGATTGGGTTCCTGGCAAGCGAAACAATTGCGCTTCGGATCGCCCTCACCGAGCAGCAGCTCGCCGCCATCCGCGCGCAGGGGGGCCTCGGCGATCGTTCCACCCTTTATCGGGACACGTGGAGAATGGCCCTCGACAAGCCTTGGTTCGGCTGGGGCATGGCTTCGTATCCCCACGTTTTCATGCTGTACAACACGCAGCAGCCCGACAGCCGCGACCGCCTGCCCAGGTTCTACAGCTCCGCCCACAACGATTGGCTCCAGGCCCTGGCGGAGCACGGGTTCGTGGGCGCGGCGCTCCTCGCCTTGTGCGCCCTCGTCCCGTTGCGCGGACTCCGAAGGGCGGACCTGGCCCACACCACCCCGTTTTGCCTGATGACGGGCTGCGCCGCGGTTCTCCTATATGCCCTGATTGAGTTTCCCTTCGGAAATGTCGCCGTCGTTCTGACCTGGTGGCTTTGCTTTTTCTGCGCGGCCGCCTACGCCTTCCTGCTTCAGTCCGGGTGCCATGGTTCGGCCGACGACGCGGGAGGCCCGCACAACGCCCCAGATGGCGCCGTCTCCGGATAGCAGGGGATTGTCGCTCCACGCCGCATGTCCGCACCCGTCTCCATCCTGATCCCGACGTGGAACGAAGCGCATAATATCGCCGGCTGCCTCGAATCGGCGCAATTTGCAGACGAGCGGATCGTCGTCGATTCGGGCAGCCGCGACGGGACCCGCGAGACCGCCATCAGCAGCGGGGCCCGGGTTGTGGATTTCAGCTGGAACGGGCAATTCCCGAAGAAAAAGAACTGGGCGCTCGCCAGCGTTCCGTGGCGAAACGAGTGGGTTTTTGTCCTGGATGCCGACGAGCGCATCACTCCGGCCCTCGCCGATGAAATCGGCCGCGTCGTCGCTTCGCCCGACGCCGACGGTTATTACGTCAATCGCCGATTCTGGTTCCTGGATGGATGGCTGGGGCACTGCGGCTACTACCCGAGCTGGAACCTGCGCCTGTTTCGCCACCGCCTTGGCCGCTATGAGCAGCTCCCCGGGGCCGAGGACACCCGCTCCGGCGACAACGAGGTCCATGAGCACGTGATTCTCTCCGGGAGGACGGGCCGCCTGGCTCACGAGATGGAGCACTATGCCTTTCCCACCATCGAGGCGTGGGTTGAGAAACACAACCGGTACAGCAACTGGGAGGCCGCCCTTCTGAATGCCGGGCGCGGCGGCGCGGCGGCTGCCCGCGCGGCCATCGATCCGGCGCTTGCGCGCAAGCGGGCGCTGAAGCATGCTGCCCGGCGCCTCCCGGGCCGCCCCACCCTGCGTTTCCTCTACCATTACGTGCTGCGCGCCGGCTTCCTCGACGGCTACCGCGGATTTGTATTTTGCAGGCTGATGTCCTTTTATGAGCTCCTGAGCTCCGCCAAGGCGGCGGAGTTGCGCCGCGGCGGCCCCCCCCCGGCGCACCGTCATTCCGGACCGTGAACCGCAACCGCTACACAACGTTCCTGCTGGTCGCGCTCGACCTGATCGCCTCAGTCGGCGTATTCAACCTGGTAAACCATTACCGCGGGATGGGCGGCGGCTTTGTCCTCTTGCCGCTCGTCGGCCCGGTCGGATGCCTGCTTTTCGCGATCTACCTGATCGACGGGTACCGGGCAAGGACGGACATGCTCAGGCTGGACTACGCCAGCGTGCACATCATCGCGGTTTTATTTGCGATGATGATCACGCTGCTCACGACATTCGCCTTCGTGCCCGCGGGGTACGAGCTCCAGTCGAGCCGCATCGTCATCGGCGCCAGCTTCATTCTCCTGATTCCCGTGACGCTGGGCTACCGGCGCATGATCTACATGCGTGTCGTCGCTCCATACGGAGGCGTCCGCAGCATCGTATTTGTGGGCGATGCCTCCAGCGGAGCCGCCTTCGTTGAGGAGTGCCGTTCGATGGCGATGCGACAGCCGGTCATACTGGCCGCCGTGGATCCCGGGCCCCCGGAATCCGGAAAGGTGGCGCTGCGCCGATTCGCGGACGTGCTCGACGCAATCCAGCCCGACGGCAACAAGACCGCCGAGGCGATCGTTGTGCGGGAGTCGAGCCGGGATATTCCGCCCCAGCTGGCCCGGCGGCTCGTGGAGCTTTATTTCAGCGGCGTGCCGACCTACACTCTCGAGATTTTTCACCGGATGTACTGGAGGAAGATTCCCATCCATGGCCTCAACCCCACCTGGCTTTTCCAGGAGGGATTCCAAATCGCGCGCGATCCTGTCTTTGAGCGCCTCAAGCGGGCGAGCGATCTGGCGCTTGCGGCGGCCGGCCTGCTGCTTTCGGCCCCACTGATCTTCCTGGCGTCTCTGGCCATTTGGCTCGAGGACCGGGGGCCCGCGTTCTTCGTCCAGGCCCGGGTCGGCAAGAACCATGTCCGATTCAAGCTCATGAAGCTCAGGACCATGCGCCCGGGCTCCGAGGCCGCGGGAGATCCCTATACGCGGGCGGGCGACCGGCGCGTCACCCGGGTCGGCCGCCTGCTCCGGTCGACGCGCATGGATGAGCTGCCGCAATTGTGGAATGTCCTCAAGGGCGAGATGAGCATGATCGGACCCCGCGCCGAATGGGACCGCCTCGCCGGCGAGTATGAGCGGCAGATTCCCTGCTACTATTTCCGCCACCTCGTCAAACCGGGCATCACAGGATGGGCGCAGGTCAACTACACCTATGGCTCCAGCCTGGATGACACCGTTCGAAAGCTCGAATACGACCTGTACTACATCCGCAATTTTTCCTTCCTGCTCGACGCTGCGATCGTCCTGAAGACGATCCAGATCATGGCATTCGGGAAGGGCCGGTGACGGCCCGGGTTTATGCGTGCGTACGACCTTGCAGTGATCGGCGGCGGCAGCGCCGGATACAACGCGGCGCGCGTGGCCGCCGAGCTCGGCCAGCGGGTCGCCATCGTCGACGGGGCGAGGCGGCTCGGGGGTCTTTGCATCCTGCGCGGGTGCATGCCTTCGAAGACGCTCTTATACGCGGCCGAGGTCCTTCACCTCGCGCAGGAAGGGAAAGCCTTCGGGCTTGCGATCCCCCCGGCGCGCGCCGACATGAAGGCGATGAGCGCCCGGAAGCGGCGCATCATCAAGGAGTTCGCGGACGATCGCGTGCGGGCGCTTGAATCCGGGAAATTCGACCTCATTCGCGCGCAGGCCCGCTTCGCGGATTCCCGAACGCTGGACCTCTCCGACGGCCGGCGGCTGCGCGCGAGGCGCTTCCTCCTGGCGACCGGCTCGCGCGCGAGCGTGCCCGCCATTCCGGGCCTGGCTGAGATTCCGTCCTGGACGAGCGACGACGTCCTCGATCTCGATTTCGTTCCCGCGAGCGTGATCGTGCTCGGCGGCGGTGTCGTCGCCTGCGAGCTGGCGCAGTTTCTCCGCCGAATCGGCGCCCGTGTCACGCTCGTGCAACGCAGCCGGAATATTTTGCGCGACCATTCCAAGGACGCGTCAGATGTCATTCAAAAGGCCTTCGTGGACGAGGGCATCGAGTTGTTCGCCGGCACGGCCATCCAGCGGGTCGCGGCGGACAGGCGCGGCATTGCCGTCGAATTCCTCCACGACGGGAGGAAAATCACGCGGCGCGCCGCTCATCTTTTCAACGCCTTGGGCCGCGAGCCGAACACAGCGGCGCTCAACCTCCACGCCGCGGGAGTGCGCACGCGCCCCGGCGGGCAGGTGATCACCAACCGCTGGCAGCAGACGAGCGCGCCCCATATCTATGCGGCCGGCGACTGCGCGGGCCCCGTCGAAATCGTGCACGTGGCGATCCAGCAGGGCGAACTGGCGGCGCGCCGCGCCGCGGGCGTCCGGGGCCTCAAGCCCATCGACTACGGGCTCCTTCTCAACGTCGTCTTCACCGACCCGCAGCTGGCGACCATCGGCCGGATGGAGCGCGACCTTGCCGCGCGGGACCGTCCCTTCCTGGCCGCCTCCCACCCGTTTGGCGACCATGGCAGGTCGATACTGATGGAAGCCAGGCGCGGATACGTGAAGGTGATCGCCGAGCCCCGGCGCGGGCGCATCCTCGGCGCGGAGATCGTGGGCATCGACGCCGGCGAGATCATCCATTGTTTCAGCGCGCCGCTCGCCATGCGGGCCACGGTTTTCGACATGCTCCGGGCCCCCTGGTATCATCCCACGCTGGCAGAGATAGTCACCTATCCGCTGGAGGAAATCGCCTCATCGATCGTCCGAAAATGAGAGCCTTTCCCCATAAAAGCGCCGCGTGGCTCCTGCGGGCGACCCGTCTTTCCCTGCTGCCGGTGCGCGTGCGCGGAGGCGTCGCCGCCGGGGCCCGGTGGACCCTGTTTCCCTGGACCTCCTACTGGCGGGGAACGCACGAGCCCAAAGTGCAGGCGGCCATCGCAGCACTCGGCGGCGGCTCCGTCGCCGGCTGGTCCTGCTGGGATCTGGGGGCCCATTTCGGCCTCTACAGCATCGGTCTCGCCCGGCGGGTCGGGCCGGCCGGCGAGGTCGCGGCGTTCGAACCCAATCCGGCGAGCTTCGCCCGGCTCAGGCGCCATGCGCGCATGAACGGCCTGCCCTGGCTGAAGATCTACCAGACGGCCGCCTCGGACCGTACCGGTTCGTCGGAAATGTTCACCTACGGGGACCAGGCCACCACCACGACCCACCTCGCCTACGACGGGGAGGCGCGGCTGCCCTCCTGCGACCCCATCCCGGTGCGCACCGTGCGATTGGACGATCTGGCGGATTCCGGGGAATTGCGCGTTCCCGATTTCGTCAAGGTCGACGTGGAGGGACACGCCCACCGCGCCCTTCGGGGCATGATCGGCACGCTGCGGAAAAGGCTCCCGACCCTGATCGTGGCGATCCACTCGCCCGTGGAATGGGAAGGCGTCCGGGATGCTCTCGAGCCGCTCGGGTACGCATGGGCCCCCCTCGATTCCGGAGGCTCTCCGCCGTGGATCGGGCGGGACCTGCTCTGCGCTCCCCGCACATCCTGACAGACGCGGATGCGTCCAGGTCCGTCAGCCGCTCGCGATCGCCAATAGGTCCGGGAGTTCGACCCGCTTCTCGTACAGCGCCTTGCCCACGATGACCCCGTCCAGGTTTGGGTGGCGCCTGGCGAGGGCCGCCAGTTGCACCACATCCTCGCGCCGGCCGACTCCGCCGGATGCGATCACCCGGCAGCCGACCGCCGCAAGCAGGTCCTCCTGGGCTCCAAAATTGGGGCCGGTCAGCATGCCGTCCGTGCTGATGTCGGTGTGGATCAGGGTCGCGACACCAAGGGCATCCATGCGGCGGGCCAGGGCAAGGGCGCTCGTGCCGGTCGTGTCGACCCATCCTTTCACGGCGACGCGTCCGTCCCTTGCATCGACCCCCACGGCGATCCGGTCCCCGAACTCCCGCACGAGGCCGGCCACGAATTCCTCGCTTTCCGCGGCGCGCGTCCCGACTACAACGCGGCTGGCGCCCATGGCCAGCGCGTGTTCGACCGCTTCGCTCGTGCGCAGGCCGCCGCCCCATTCGATGCGCAGTCCGGTGGCGGCGATCGCTGCGATCGCGTCGAGATTTTGAGGCTCTCCGGTGAAGGCACCGTCCAGATCGACGACGTGCACCCAGGTGCTTCCCGCCTTCCTGAATCCGGCGGCCACTTCGGCGGGATCACCGGAATAGAGCGTTTCCTCTTCGGCGCGGCCCTGGCGAAGGCGCACGCAACGGCCGCCCTTCAGGTCGATGGCGGGATAGATCGTCAAGCCGCGTTCTCGGCCGGCTCGCTCTTCGCGTTTCGGCGCAGGATCGGCTTGCGCCGTCCGGCGACGACGCCGGCGTCGATGACGACCTCGGCTATGTCGTCCCTCTGCGGGATGTCGTACATGACCTCCAGCATCAGGTTTTCCAGGATCGAGCGCAGCGCGCGGGCGCCGGTCTTGAGTTCGACCGCCTTCTGCGCGACCGCCTTCACGGCATCGGGCGTCAACCGGAGGGCGACCCCGTCGATGGCAAAGAGCTTCGAATACTGTTTCACCATGGCGTTCTTCGTCTTGAGGAGAATCTTCGCCAGGTCGTCCACCTTCAGCTCGTCGAGGACGGAGACGACCGGCAGGCGGCCGATGAATTCCGGGATCATCCCGAAGCGCACGAGATCCTCGGGCGCGATCTTCTTCATGATCTCATCGGGCCTGAGCTCGTGGTCCTCGGCGTTGATGTGGAAGCCCAGGGACCGCTGCCCGAGGCGCTTCTTGATGATCTGGTCGAGCCCGACGAATGCGCCGCCGCAGATGAAAAGAATGTTCGTCGTGTTGATCTGGATGTATTCCTGGTTCGGATGCTTGCGTCCGCCCTGGGGCGGGACGTTGCACACAGTGCCCTCGAGAATCTTCAGGAGGGCCTGCTGGACGCCCTCGCCCGACACGTCGCGCGTGATGGAGACGTTCTCCGTCGTCCGGCGGATCTTGTCGATCTCGTCGATGTAGATGATCCCGCACTCGGCGCGCTTCACGTCGTAGTTGGCGTTCTGGAGCAGGCGCAGGACGACATTCTCGACATCCTCGCCCACGTAGCCCGCCTCGGTGAGCGTCGTCGCGTCCGAGATCGCAAACGGCACGTCGAGGATCCGCGCAAGGGTGCGCGCCAGGAGCGTCTTTCCCGACCCGGTGGGGCCCGCCAGAAGGATGTTGCTCTTCTCGATCTCCACGTCGTTGAACTCCGGTGACAGCGCCCCGGTTTCCTTCGCCGCCTGGCCCGAGTCGAACAGGAGCCGCTTGTAATGGTTGTACACGGCCACCGAGAGCACCTTCTTCGCGTGCTCCTGGCCTATCACGAAGTCATCCAGCACCTTCTTGATCTCCGAGGGCTTGACCAGCCGGATCGTCGGCTTCGCGTCGGCGACGGGCTGCTTGACCTCGCGGTCTATGATCGTCTTGCAGACGTTGACACACGAATCGCAGATGTAGACGCCCGGTCCGGCGATGATCTTCTTGACCTCCGCCTGCGATTTTCCGCAGAAGGAGCAGAGGGTCATTCGCGACGATTTTGCCATGGAACGAGCGTGGTGGAACCCGGGTGGGTGTCGAGTGCAGAGATTACTTATCCGGCAAGGCTTTGCAACCGGGAGGCGCGCGAAGACCCCGGCCTGATGCCGTCAATCCTATCGCATCCGGCGCCCCGGCGAATCACGCGGCGCTCTTAACAGCCAGCTTGGCCGCCTCGCGCGTCGAATCCACCACGTGATCGACGATGCCGTACTCCTTGGCCTCCACCGCGCTCATGTAGTAGTCGCGGTCGGAGTCCTTCTCCACCTGCTCCGGCGTCTTTCCGGAATGCTTGGCGATCACCTCATTCAGGGTCCGGCGCCACCGGAGAATCTCCTTCGCCGCGATGGCGATATCCGAGGCCTGGCCGCCGGCCCCGCCGGACGGCTGGTGGATCATGACGCGGCTGTTGGGAAGGGCGAATCGCTTGCCCTTCGTCCCCGCGGCGAGCAGCACCGTGCTCATGCTCGCGGCCATGCCCACGCAATAGGTCTGCAGGTCGCACTGGAGGAAGTTGATCGTGTCGTAGATCGCCATCCCGCCCGTCACGACGCCGCCGGGTGAATTGATGTACAGGTGGATGTCCTTCTTGGCATCCTCCATCTGGAGGAACAGCAGCTGGGCGATGACGATGTTGGCGACATTGTCGTCGATCGGGGTTCCGATGAAAATGATCCGGTCCTTCAGGAGACGCGAATAGATGTCCATCGACCGCTCGCCGCGGCCGGTGTTTTCAAGAACTATCGGGACGTAGTAACTCACGGCGCAACTATCTTAGCCTTGGATACAAGGAAATCAACCGCCTTGTCGAAAACAATCGAGTCCTGCGCGGCCCGCAGCCTGGCGCGGTCGCGGGCAAGCTCCTTCGCCAGCTTTTCCGGCCGCTGCTTGGTCTGGAGCGCCTCGCGATAGATGAAGTTGTCGAGATCGCGCTCGGTCACCTCGATCTTCTCCTTCTCCGCCACCTTCGCGAGGATCAGCCGCACCCTGATTCGCTTTTCCGCGGTCTTCTGGGCGCTGGCGAAAAGCTCCTTCTTGTCCTTCTCGAACTGTTCGGCCGGGATGCCCCTTCGCATGTTCTCCTCGATGAACCGGCGGAGGACATCCTGCGTCTCGCTGTCGACGAGACTTTGCGGGGCGGCGAGGTCGCTCTTTTCGGCGAGCGCGTCGACCACCTGGCGGCGCTGTTCGACCTTGTTGCTCATCTCTTTCTGCAGCTTGAGATTGCTGCGGACCTGATTCTTCAGCCCCTCCAGGTTTTCGACCTGGTGCGCCTTGAAGAATTCGGCGTCGACGGGCGGCAGGACGCGCTCGCGCACCTCCTGGATTTCGAGGGCATAAGCGGCCTTCTTCCCCGCCAGCGCGGGAAGCGTCGGAAACTCCGGCGGGAATGTGATTTCGACCGTCTTCTTTTCGCCTGCCTTCAGGCCGGCCAACTGCCGCCCCAGGCCGGGGAGATGCCCTTCATTTTCACCCTCCACCTCCTCCCAGGTCTGCGGCACCTTGCCGAAAAGCTGCCTGTCGGGGGCGATCTCGGCGATCGGCTTTCCATCCAAGGTTCCCTCGTATCCAAGCTTGACGAAATCGCCCTTCCGGGCCGGACGGTCCGCGCCCTTGAAATCGGCCCGCTCACCCCGGAGGCTTTCGATCACGCCGTCCACTTCCGCGTCCGTTGGCTCGGTCGGCTTCACCCGGGTCGGCAGGTCGACATATTCCGGAAGCGTGAAGTCCGGGCGCACATCGACGGTCACCGTGATGACCGCGGGTTGGCCGGGTTCGATCTTTCCCTCCTCGATGTTCACGATATTGAGAACATCGAGCTTCTGCCCTTCCACCGCCTCGCGGTAGGCGCGGGCGACGACCTTCTGCTTGAATTCGCCAGCGATATCCTTGGCGAAGCGCCGGTTGACCATCGCCGCCGGGGCATGCCCCGGGCGGAAGCCGGGAAGGCGCGCCTGGCGCATGAAATCGCCGGTCACGGACTGATGCTCGGTGTCAACCTCGGCGGGCTCGAAAGTCACCACGACGCTTTTTCGCGTGCCGGAAACATTGTTCAATTGGACATTCACGAGTGGAAAATGAGGGGGAAAGGGAAGGAAATGAAAGGAAGATCGTAGGTGGGGCGCCCCCCCGGTCAATGACGGATTGGATTGGTGCGGTGCCCCAGTTTGGCAAAGATGCATCCTCTATCGTCGGGGTGTTGTTCGCCTCGGCGCCCGGAGGGCACCCGCCTCGGCTCACCCCTCCGCTTCGCTCCGGGGCTGAAGCCATCTTCGCGCTTCGCGCTCGTGCCAAGGCCCGGATGCGCCGTCAAGACCGGCCGCCAAGATCCGCCGGCTGATGCCGGCCGGATGGCGGCCCGGAGACGTCGCAGGAGGCAGCAATCTCCTCGAGAGGATGCATCTTTGCCAAACTGGGGCACCGCCAGGGAGAGGTGGGAACTTGCATGGCGGGCGGGATAAGCCTTGTGTCGGTTTGCGATGGCCAGCCTGCGACAGATCCTGAAAGAGCATGCCCCGCTTCTCCTCCTGGACGCGGCGTCGGCGCAGATCCAGGCGGGGCTGTTCGAGCCCGGGGCGGACGATCCGCTTCGGGCGCGCTGGTCCGCATCGGGTGAGGAGGCCGGGGTCGGGGTGTTCCGGTGCGTCGAGGACCTTGGAATCGATCTGGGGAATGTGCGCGGGTTCGCTTTCGCCGACAGCCCGGGCTCGATTCTCGGCATCCGGACGGTGGCCATGGCCCTTCGCGTCTGGTGCGCGATGGCTGCCCGCCCTATATTTGGCTACAATGCGCTCGCCCTGCTGGCTGAAGCACATTCAGGGCCGGAGGCGACTTTCATCGCGGATGCCCGGCGCGATGCCTGGCACTTTTGCAGAAGGGGAGAGGCACCCCGGCGTGTCGCGGCAGCCGATCTGGCCGGCCCGCTGGCCATGCCCGAGGGTTTTCGCCAATGGGCCGCCCCTCCCATGGCCGTGCAACGGGTGCCGTATAAGCTGGCCGAGCTTTGGCCGCTGGCGGCGGACGCCGACCTTTTGGCCGAGACGGCCGATCCGGACGCGTTTCTGCACGAGCAGCCGCGCTACGCCGTGTGGCAGCCGCAGATTCACAAGGGTCCCCAATGATGAATGCTCCCGCCCCCCCGCTGCGCTGTTGGGCCGAAATCGACCTGGCCGCCCTGGAGCGCAACCTGAAGCTGATCCGAGCCTCGCTTCCGCCCGGCATCCGATACGTCGCGGTCGTCAAGGCTGACGCCTACGGGCACGGGCTTCAGCAGACCGCGGCGCGCCTCATGCACGCGGGGGCGGACCTTTTCGCGGTCGCAAACGTCACCGAGGCCGCCGCGCTGCGGGAACTCGGGCCCGGTTGGCCCATCCTGCTTCTCAGCCCGATTCTCCCGGAGGAGGATCGCTATCTGGCGGAGTACGACCTCGCGGCAACGGTTTCAACGGTGGAGGAGGTCGTCCGGTTCGAATCGGCGGCGGAGGCGGCGGGACGGTCGATCGCCGTTCACCTGAAGATCGATACGGGCATGGGACGGGTCGGCGTCTGGCATGAGGCCGCGCAGGAGCTTTACCGGGAGATCGTCCGCGCGCCCGGCCTCCGGCTGGCCGGCGTCTTCACCCACTTTGCGAGCCCGGATGACGATCCCTCCTTCACGGCGGAGCAGCGCCGCCGCTTCCTCGGAGCCCTGGACAGGTGCCCGGGGCTCGATCCGGCCAGGCTCTTCGTGCACGCGGACAACAGCGCCGGGCTGGAGAGCATGCCGGGCTCGAGTCCATTCAATGCGGTGCGCGTGGGCCTCCTTCAGTTCGGCATCCTTCCCCATCCCGGCTCGCTCCTCGCCCAGGTGAGGACCGAGCCTGTATTCAGTTTTCGCACACGGGTTGGCCTGGTGAAGGCGCTGCCGCGGGGAATCACGGTCAGCTACGGCCGGACCCACACGCTCGCCCGGGATTCCCGCATCGCCGTGCTGTGCGCCGGCTACGCCGACGGCGTCCCGAGGGCCGCAAGCAACAGGGCCCAGGTGCTCGTCAAGGGCCGCCGGTGCCCGGTCCTGGGGCGCGTCACCATGGACCAGACCATCGTGGACGTGACCGACGTGCCGGGCACGGCCTGCGGCGACGAGGCCGTCCTGATAGGCCGCCAGGACGGCGAGGAAATCACCGTCGCGGAGTTCAGCCATTCGGCCGACACGATCCCGTGGGAAACCCTTTGCTCGGTGAGCAAGCGGGTGCCGAGGATCTACCGGACCTCGCTCGGCGTCTGACTTATTTCCCGATCGCGTGGGTCTTGAATCCGATCTCCGAGAGGCGCTTCAGGTCCAGGATGTTGCGCCCGTCGAAGACGGAGGCCGGTTTCTCCATGGAGGCGAAGATCCTCCCGAAATCCAGGTCCTTGAATTCGTCCCATTCGGTGACCACGGCGATCGCGTGCGACCCCGCGGCCGCCTCATAGGGGCTGGACGCCACCGACAGACGCGGGTCTTCGGCGCCGGCGCCCAGGATGTCGGAGCGGATCAATGCGGCCGGGACCTTTGGATCGTATACGACGACCCGGGCCCGCTCGTCCAAAAGATGCCGGCACACGGAGATCGCGGGAGACTCGCGCGTGTCGTTGGTGTCCTTTTTGAAGGCGAATCCGAACACCGCGATCCGCTTGTCCGCGGCGGTGTTGCTGAGCGCCCGCACGATCCGCTCGGCGAATCGCCGCTTCTGCCAGTCGTTGGTCCCGACGACGCTCTGCCAGTAGGCGGCCACCTCGGGCAGGCCGTACTGCTCGCAAAGATAGACCAGGTTCAGGATGTCCTTCTGGAAGCACGAGCCGCCGAAACCCACCGAGGCCTTGATGAATTTCGGGCCTATCCGGGAGTCCCTTCCGATCGCCCGGGCCACCTCGTCCACGTCCGCCCCCGTAGCCTCGCAAAGGGCTGAAATCGAATTGATCGACGATATGCGCTGCGCCAGAAAGGCGTTCGCGACCAGTTTTGACAGTTCCGACGACCAGAGGTTCGTGGCTATGATCCGGTCCCGCGGCACCCAGCGCGCGTAGATGTCGCTCAGCGTGCGGATCGCCGCCTCCCCTCCCGGTGTCCGTTCGCCGCCGATGAGGACCCGGTCCGGCTGGAGAAGGTCCGCGACCGCCGTGCCCTCGGCCAGAAATTCCGGATTGGAAAGCACCTCGAAGGTGCAGCCCCTCGAATTCGCGGAGAGCAGCTCCTTGATCGTTTCGGCGGTCCGGACGGGGATCGTGGACTTCTCCACGATGATCTTCCGCCCCTCGGCGACTTCCGCGATCGTGCGCGCCACGGACTCGACATAACGCAGGTCGGCGGCCCGGCCGGCGCCGACGCCGTAGGTCTTGGTCGGCGTGTTGACGGCCACGAAGATGATGTCCGAGGAACGGATCGCGCCGCGCACGTCGGTCGAGAAGAAAAGGTTTCTCCCGCGGGCCTGCCGGACCACCTCGTCAAGCCCGGGCTCATAGATGGGCAGATCGCCCGCATTCCATTGCGCGATCCGGGCCGCGTTCATGTCGACGACCGTGACCTGGATATCGGGCGCCTTGAGCGCGATCACGGCCATGGTTGGCCCGCCCACGTAGCCGGCTCCGATGCAGCAGATTTTCATGAATTGTGCGGCGGCCCTTCCTACGGGATCGCCGGAGTTTTGAAAAGCCCAACGTCGCCGGCCGTTCCACGGTGGCAAGCGGGGAAGCCGGCGATCATCTGGGGGCAAATTCCGCGGAACGCAAGGGGCCTCAGGCAGGCGTTGGCGCCGGTGTGGCGCCGCCGTGGGCGACGGGTTCGGGAGCCGGGGTCTTCTCGGGCGTCTTCTTTTCGACGGCCTTCTCGCCGCCCTTGCCGGCCGGGGCCACGATGACGGGGGAGCGTATCTCACCGAACTGCAAAATTTCCAGCACATGCTTGCCCTCGATCGTTTCGAACTCGAGCAGGGCCTCGGCTATCTTGTCGAGGGCCGGCCGCCTCTCGGCGACGATGGCCTTCGCCCGCACGTATTGCCCCGTCACGATCCTGTGGATCTCCTCGTCGATCCTGTGCGCGGTCTCCTCGGAGACATTCTCGGTGCGGGTGATCTCGCGGCCCAGAAACACGGTGTCCTGATTGTCGCCGAACGCGATCGGCCCAAGCGGGCTCATGCCCCAGTCGCAGACCATGTGGCGCGCGACCTTCGTGATCTGCTTGATGTCCCCTGCGGCGCCGCTCGAAATGTCCCCGAGCACCAGTTCCTCGGCGACCCGGCCCCCGAGGCCCGTCGCGATCTGGTCGAGCAGCCGCTTCATCGCACGGGTCAGGACGTCCCTCTTCGGGATGAACATCGTGCTGCCCAGGCTGCCTCCCCGCGGAATGATCGTGACCTTGTGAATCGGCATGTGCCCGTCGTCGAGGACACCCTGCACAAGGGCGTGTCCCGCCTCGTGGTAGGCGATCAGCTTCTTCTCCTCGTCGTCCATCAGGCGCCGGCGCTCCCGCCCAAACTGCACCTTTTCGCGGGCGTCTTCCATGTCGATCATCTCGACTTTCTTCTTTCCGCGGCGCGCCGCCAGAAGCGCACCCTCGTTCAGCAGATTGGCGAGGTCCGCGCCCGACAATCCCGGCGTTCCGCGGGCGAGCACCGCCAGGTCGACGTTCTCGGCCATGTTGATCCTTTTCGCGTGGACGCGCAGAATCTGCTCCCGGCCCACCAGGTCGGGCAGGTCCACAAAGATCTGCCGGTCGAATCGGCCCGGCCGGAGAAGCGCGCTGTCCAGCACGTCGGGCCGGTTCGTCGCGGCAATGATGATGACGCCCTCGGTCGTGTCGAAGCCGTCCATCTCGACGAGAAGCGAGTTGAGGGTCTGCTCGCGCTCGTCGTTCCCGCCGCCCAGCCCCGCTCCGCGCTGGCGGCCGACGGCGTCGATTTCATCGATGAAAATCAGGCATGGTGCGTTCTTTCGGCCCTGCTCGAACATGTCGCGCACGCGCGAGGCCCCGACACCCACGAACATCTCGACGAAGTCGGAGCCCGAGATGCTGAAAAAGGGAACGTCCGCCTCGCCAGCCACGGCCTTGGCGAGCAGCGTCTTCCCCGTTCCGGGCGGCCCGACCATGAGCACGCCCTTGGGCATCCGCCCGCCCATCTTTGTGAACTTCTTGGGGTCCTTCAGGAACTCGACGACCTCGGCGACCTCCTCCTTTGCCTCGTCGCAGCCCGCGACGTCGGCAAAGTTCACCTTGTCCCGATCCCGGGTCAGGAGCTTGGCGCGGCTCTTCCCGAAGCTCATCGCTCCGCGGCCCGCCTGCCTCAACTGGCGCATGAAGAGGAAGTAAAGGAGTCCCACGACCAGAAGGAACGGAAGCACATTGGTCAGGATCGTCGCAAGAATCGTGGTCGCGGGAGGTTCCGAGAACTTCTTGGATTTCTGGAGGATCTCCGCGTTTGCCTCCGTCAGGCGGCCCTCGGCATGGAATGCTGCCGTCTTCTGGAGGCGGTCGTTGGTGGCGAGCGGCGCGTTGAAATTCCCCTTGATGACTGCCCGGTCGCGCCCCCCCGACAGATCGTAATTGATGACCCCGTCCTTGACCTCGCCCGCCTGCGCGCGCTCGATGACCTCCTGGATCGTTATGTTCGCCGGCCCCAGCTGGGAATTCGGCGGCCAGACCAGCAGCGCCAGGACCGCAGCCCCAAGCATGAGCCAAATCAGCCAAACCTTTGGCTGCAAACGATCCGGCGGAAGGTTCTTCAGGGGACGTCGGGGTTTTCTGTTTTCAGGCTCCGGCATTTTATAGGTTAGGACTGATGCAGGACCGTGTATGTTCCCGCCTGATAAGTCAATCGCCCGCAGGCAATTCGTGCAATACGATCACAATCCGTACAAACACCCAGTTCAGGTCCGGCAGGTGCGCCGTGCAGGCCGGCGCTTTGCCGCCAGCCCCTCAAACACGAGCCATTTTCCGCGGATCCTCGCAAACCCGCCCGCGCCCAAGCTTTGGCGCGTCGGGCGCCCGCGCTCGACCGCCGCCAACAGGGCCTCAAACCCCTGGCGGGACAGGCCGGCTTCGGGCATGCGCAACAGCCAGCGGTGGAGCGCCCGCCTGGCGATCGCCCGGGACTGACCGGCCAGCCGGCCGACATCCAGCTTTCCGCCCGGCGTCACCGGATTCAGGCGGTCCACAATCGCCTCAAGTGCTGAATCGTCCTCTTCCAGCAGCTCCCTTGAGCGCGCGGCGCCTGCGAGCGCGTCCCGGCCCGACGCCCTGGACCAGGCGGGAATGACCGCATTCCGGATGCGGTTGCGGAAATAGTCTCGGCCCGCGTTGGTTGCGTCTTCCCGCCACGGGATTTCCGCCGCCCGCAGGGCCTTGATGATCTCCGCCTTCCCGAGGTCGAGAAGCGGACGAAGATGGGTGCGCCCATGGGGGCCGGCCTGCACCGGGCGCGGGGCGGCGAGCCCCCCGGCCCCGCTTCCGCGGGCCAGCCGCATCAGGAGGGTCTCGGCCACGTCGTCCCTCTGGTGGCCCATCCAAAGAGTCCGGATTCCGCGGGCCCGCATCTCCTTTTCGAAAAAGTCGAACCGTGCGGCGCGCGCCTCCGCTTCGCTGATCCTCCGCTTTCCGGCGCCCGCTACCTGCCGCAACCAGGTTCCCGCCTCGAATTCGACTCCAAGGGATCGGCAAAGCCTCCGGCAAAAGACGGCGTCCGCCCGCGACGCGCCTCCCCTCAGGCGGTGGTCGAAGTGCAGGGCGCAAAGCCGCCTCCGGCGCGCCGGCCAGTGCGCCCAGACAAGAAGCAGGAGCGCAACCGAGTCCGACCCTCCGGAGAAGGCCACCGCCCACCGCTCGGCCGCCGGCCTCGCGTTTGCCCAGGCGACGGCCGCCGGATGGAGCAGCCCGGCCGGTATTCGTTGCGCGACACCCGCGGCCCGCCTGCGCCACAGCGAGTTCGGGACCGATTCCGGAGGTGGTGTCGCGGCGCGCAACAAGGGGACGGGTCAACGGAAGCTCAGGCAGTCCTTCCCAAAATGCGGCACGAGCGCCGGCGGGATGCGCACCCGCCCGTCCGGCTGGAGATTGTTCTCCAGCAGCGCGGCAAGGACCCGCGGCACGGCGAGCCCGGATCCGTTTAGCGTATGCACAAGCTCGGGACGCCCGGTCTCCCTTGAACGGAATCGAATCTGCGCGCGCCGCGCCTGGAAAGCCTCGAAATTGCTGCAGCTCGACACCTCGAGCCAGCGCTTCTGCCCCGCGGCCCAAACTTCGAGATCGTATTTCTTGGCCTGGGCGAAACCCAGCTCGCCGCCGCACATGAGAAGCACGCGGTACGGCAGCTCCAGCTTCTGCAGCAGGCGCTCGGCGTCCGCGCGCAGCTTTTCAAGCTCCTCGTAACTGGTCGCCGGATGCACCCACTTGAGAAGCTCGACCTTGTCGAACTGGTGCAGCCGGTTCAGCCCGCGGACGTCCTTTCCGTAGCTGCCCGCCTCCCGCCGGAAACAGGGCGTATAGGCGCATCGCAGGATCGGAAGCTCCGCCTCGTCGAGGATCTCGTCGCGGAAGAAATTGGTCAGCGGCACTTCCGCGGTCGGAACCGCGAACAGGCGGTCGGGCGTAGTCTCGTACATCTGGCCCTCCTTGTCGGGAAGCTGGCCGGTGGCCGTCGCGCTCGCCGCATTCACAAAGATCGGAGGGTTCACCTCGTCGTATCCGGCCAATCCGTCCTCCTCGAGGAAGAAGCGCACGAGGGCGCGCACGAGGCGCGCCGCGTCCCCCACGTAGAATGGAAATCCCGCGCCGGTGACCTTGGCGCCGCGCGTGAAATCGAACAGGCGCTCGAATCCGGGGATCTCCCAGTGCGGCACGGCGTGGGCCGACGCCGCCCGCGTGTCGCCGTTTGTCGCGTGGACGACATTGTCGTCCGGCCCCGCCCCTTCGGGAACGCTATTGTGCGGCAGATTCGGCAGCGCAAGCATCTGGTCCCGGAATTCCTCCTCCGCCACCTTCAGCCGGCCCTCCCGTTCCTTCACCTGGGCGGACACCGCCTTCATCTCGCCCACCTTCGCCAGGAATTCCGGCGAGCCCTTCGGGAGCGAGGCCATTTCCGAATTGGCCGCCTTTTGGCGCGCGCGCAGCTGTTCGACCTCCTGCAACCGGGCCCGCCAGGCCGCGTCGGCGGCCAGCGCATCGCCCAGGTCCAGCTTGATGTGCTTCTTGGCGATTGCCGCGCGAACGAGGTCGGGCGACTCACGGATGAGTTTGGGATCGAGCATGGCGGGATGACGATTGGCTGATCATTTCCGGGCCGGGATGCGAGCGCGAATCTTCTGGAACCGGGCGTGGACGTCCTTCGCTGTCAGGAGCTTCAGGTCGCCGACCGGCGCCTGAATGACGAAATTGGTGGCCGCCGAGAGCGGATACGGGCCGAAAAGCCGCGGATCCGTCGGGCCGAAAATGCCGAGGACGCGCACCCCGAGCGCCGCGGCCAGGTGCATCGGCCCGCTGTCGTTGGTGATGACCCACTCCGACCGCCGGATAAGGGCGGGAAGCGACACCAGGCTCGTGTTCCCGGTCAGGTTCAGGAACTGCGCGCCCGAAAACGCCCCGCGGTCCGGCAGGTAGCTGCTCCCGGCCCAGATCACCTTGCGCGACCTGTCCTCGCGCAGGAGCATCTCGGTCAGCTGCTTGAATCCTCCCCAGCGTTTCTCGGGCCGCCGGCTGTCGGGAAAGAGCAGGTACGGCTTCCCCCCTCCCCGTCCCTCGGCGAATTTGAGGCTGAGGCTCTCCGATTCGCGAAGCCGAAGGGTTCCCCAAAGCTCGGGTTTCGCCCCGAGGACCGGACAGAACTGAAGCAGGATATCAATTGCGTGGCTCCGTCTTCCCCCGAGGGGCAGCGGCACCTTGCGCCTGTAGAACAGGCCCGCGCCCTCCCGGGCGTCGCTTCGCCCGACCTTGTTCTTTGCGATGACCCGCGAAGTCATGAGGCCGGTGCGCAGCAGGCCCTGAAAATCGAAGACGTAGTCAAACCGGGTGCGCCGCACCTCGCGCATGAGCTGCAGAAATGCCTTCGTCCCGCCCATGCGCTCGAAGACATAGACGTGATCCACGTCCTCGCACGCCCGCACGAGCGGCGCGAAGATGTCGCGCACGATCCACGAGATCCTCAGGTTCTCGCACTGGGCCTTCAGCGACGTGGCCACCTGCAGGCCATGCACAATGTCGCCGAGCGAGGAGGGCTTGATGATGAGCAGTTCGGTCATTGGAAACAGAACGTCATTGGACCGCCCCGGCGCGGCCGGGTTGCAGCCTTTCGCCGGGCGGGGGGACAACGACGGGCATGGAACGCAAAGAAATATCCTATGGACGGCGTGCAATCCAACCCATTTTTTGGTCTACTGGCTCCAGGCACACCGCTTTCCCATGCTCACCCTGCTTCTAAAGACCGCCGGCTGGCTTATTGCGCGGGCCCCCGAGTGGCTGCTCCGCGGGCTCACGGCGGTGCTGGGGGAGGCGCTGGTCTGGCTGGCGCCGCGGCGCAGGCGGGTGCTCCTTTCCAATCTCCATCATGCGTTCCCGGCACAGCCGGCCGGCTGGCACCGGCGCATGGCACGGTCGTGCTTCCGGCGGCTGATCGAGACGGGTCTCCTGTCGCTGGCAACCCCGTACCTGAGCGAGCGGCGGATTCGCACGATCGCCCGGCTCGCCCCCTCGGCCGACGCTTGGGCGCGGGAGGCCGGCCGCAGACCGGGCGTACTGGCGACGCTTCACCTCGCCCTATGGGAAAGCCAGACCTGGCTTACGCTGCTCAGTCCCGTTTCCCTCCCCGAGTTTGGGGCCATTTTCCGGCCGCTCGACAACAGTGCGGCGGACGCCTACGTGAAGCGCACGCGGGAGAGGTTCGGGATCCGGCTGTTGTCCCGCAAGGCCGGGTTTGCGGAAGTTCTCCGAATCCTGCGGGGCGGGGGGATGATAGGCGTCCTCTTCGACCAGAATGCCGGCCTGCAGGGCGCTCTGACGACCCTCTTCGGAAGGGTCTGCTCCACGACCGAATTGCCCGGGCTGCTCGCGGCGAAGTTCGGCGCCCAAGTGCGGACCATGTATCCGCGCCGCACAGGTTTCTGGCGCGTGAGTTTTGAGTCCGATGTGATTGCCCACGACGGCACCGTGGCGGGCGTGACCGTGGCGCTCAACCGGTGGCTCGAGGCCGCGCTCCGCGATGAAGCGTTCTGTGCCTCCTGGCTGTGGGGCCACGACCGTTGGCGCCACCAGGACATGCCCCGGCGCCGCCTCCGCCTGGAGAGCAAGCGCAATCTTCTCGCCTTCGACCTCGCCGCCCGGGGCCTTGCCGCGCTTCCGCGGCGGACGCGGATATGGGTGCGCCTGCCAAACTGGCTGGGCGACATTACCATGGCCGTCCCGCTCCTGCGGGCGCTGCGGGTTGCGCGACCCGACGCGGAGATCAACCTCCTGGCCCGGGAGGTGTTCCTCCCCCTCCTCGAGGGCTGGCACGTGGCCGACCGGCTCCATGCCCTTCCTCCCAGGGGCGCGCGCTATTTCCTCCACTTTTGGGCCCTTCGCCGCGAGTACCCCGATGTTTGGATTCTTTTCACAAATTCGCTGCGGGGCGACCTCGAGGCATGGCTGAGCCGGTCTCCCCAGCGATTTGGGATCGTCCCGCCGAAACGCCCGCGGCCGCTCCTCACCCACGCCTATCATCGGCCCCGCAGCTTCGACGAGTCTCGCCACCACCAGCTCGAATTGTGGGCGCATTTTCTCAGGCACTTCGGCCTCGTGGCGCCGCTCGATCGCACGCCCCTGGCCGCAGCCGGGCGTCCGGAAGATTCCGGCCCCCCTTGCATCGGCCTCATTCCAGGGTCCGAAAACGCGCCGGAAAAACGCTGGCCCGCATCCCATTGGGTGCGGCTGATCGCCTCTCTTCCCGGCCACCGCTTTGCCCTTTTCGGCACCGCCGGCGATCAGCCCATCGCCTCGGCGATCGCCGCCGCGGCGATCGCCGAGGGCACTCCGCCCGGTGCGATCGACAATCTCGCGGGACGCACCGATCTCCCGGTGCTCGCCGCCCGCCTCAGCGGCTGCCGGCTGGTGGTTTCCAACGATTCGGGCGGCATGCATCTGGCCAACGCCGTCGGGGCGCCCGTCATCGGCCTTTTCGGCCCGACCAATCCCGTGCGCACAGCTCCCGTCTTCTCGGCGCCCTGCCTCGTCCTTCAGCCACCCGGCTGCCCGTCGACCGGCGGCGCAGCCCTCGCCGGGCTTTCACCCGAATCGGTGACGGCCTCCGTCCGCCATTTCGCGGGCGAAGGACCCGGCCTCCCGTAAACCGATCCCGGAACCACCCGAGATGCCGCTTCTATCCGTAACCGACCTGCGCACGTATTTTCACTCCGGAGGCGGCGTCACGCGCGCGGTCGACGGCGTGAGCTTCAGCGTGGAACGCGGCGAGACGCTCGGCCTGGTCGGCGAGTCCGGCTCCGGCAAGTCGGTGACCTGCTACTCCATCATGGGCCTCATTCCCCGTCCCCCGGGGCGCGTGGAGAGCGGCACCGCGCTCTTCGACGGGACGGACCTGCTCCGCTGCCAGCCGAAGCAGGCCCGGGCGATCCGCGGCAAGCGCCTCGCGATGATCTTCCAGGATCCGATGACCTCGCTCAATCCGTACTTGCGGATTTCCGACCAGCTGATCGAGCCGCTCCTGATTCACGAAAAGATCACAAGGAAGGAGGCGCTCCGCCGCGGGCTCGAGATGCTCGAGGCGGTCGGCATCCACGACCCTTCGCGGCTCATCCGCCACTATCCGCACGAGTTCTCGGGCGGAATGCGCCAGAGGGTCATGATCGCGATGGCGCTCATCACGCGACCGGAGCTCCTCATCGCCGATGAGCCGACGACGGCCCTCGACGTCACTGTCCAGGCGCAGATTCTTGAGCTCATCCGCCGGATCCAGCGGGAACTCGACATGGCCGTTGTCTTCATCACGCACGATCTGGCTGTCGTCTCCGGCCTTTGCGACCGCGTCCAGGTGATGTACGCGGGTAGGATCGTCGAGACGGCGGACACGCGCGCCCTGTTCTACAACCCCCGCCATCCCTACACCCGTGCGCTCCAGCGCTCGATTCCCGCCATCCAGCCAAAGGGCTCCGAATTGTACACGATCCCGGGACTCCCTCCCGATCTTTCAAAGCCCCTGCCGGGCTGCCCGTTCGCGCCGCGTTGCGAATTCGCCGTGGAACGCTGCCGGACGGCCGCGGTCGCGCTCGCCGAGATCGGGCCCGGGCACGCGCAGGCCTGCCTGCGCGTCCAGGCCGGGGAAATCTGACGCCGCTTTCCCATGGCCGAACCGATTCTCGAGATTCACGACGTCAAGGCCTACTTTCCGGTCTACCGGGGCATGCTGCACAGGCGCCGGGTCGGCGACGTGAAGGCGGTCGACGGAGTCACGCTCTCGCTCGAAAAGGGCGAGGTGCTCGGCCTGGTGGGCGAATCGGGCTGCGGAAAATCCACCCTGGCCCGCACGATTCTTCAGCTCATTCCCCCGACGGCCGGCCGCGTCGTCCTGGCCGGCCGCAACCTGACGATCGCCTCGGCCCGCGAGCTCATGGCCTGCCGCCGCGACCTGCAGATGGTGTTCCAGGATCCCTTTGCCTCGCTCAACCCGCGCATGAACGTTTTCGAGACCCTCGCCGAACCCCTGCGCGTCCACCGGGTTTGCCCTCCTTCGGAGGTCGCGGAGCGCGTGGGGGTCCTCATGCAGACCGTGGGCCTGTCCCCGCGCTTCGTCCGCAAATATCCGCACGAATTCTCCGGCGGCCAGCGCCAGCGGATCGCGATCGCCCGCGCCCTGGCGCTCGAACCCAAGGTCATCATTGCCGACGAACCCGTATCGGCCCTCGACGTGTCGATCCAGGCGCAGATCCTCAATCTGCTGGGCCAGCTCACGCAGCGGATGCACCTGAGCCTGATCTTCATCGCGCACGACCTGTCCGTCGTGAAGCACATCTCGGACAGGATCGCCGTCATGTACCTCGGCAAGATCGTCGAGCTGGGGCCCGCGGTCGCCGTGATCGAGAAGCCGGTCCACCCCTACACCCGCGCTCTCATCAGCGCCATACCCAGGCCCGATCCGGACACCGAGCGCACCCGCCAGCGGATCGTGCTTCTCGGAGATCCTCCGTCGCCGGTCAATCCCCCGCCCGGATGCGCATTCCATCCCCGCTGCCCCCACGCGCAGGAGCGGTGCCGGACCTCCACCCCGTCGCTCGCACCCTTTTCGGGCCGCGAAGTGGCCTGCCTCCGGGCCGGAGAGATCTGAACCGGGACGGCTCGCCGGATTCGGTGCGCAAAGGGCAACGCCGCGGCGTTAGCTACAGCTCGGCGGCCTCCCGTATCAGCCGCCGCAGCTCGTCGTACTCATCCACAGCCTTGAAGCGCGGAAACTGCTTCCTGACGTTGTCGGGGGAATGAAACAGGAAACCCGAGTCCGCCTCGCCGAGCATCGCCGTGTCGTTGAACGAATCCCCGACCGCAATCACCCGGTAGTTCAGCCTCTTGAACGCCGCCACCGCTTCGCGCTTCTGCTCCGGAATCCGGATCCTGTAGCCGGTGATCCTGTCGTCCTCCACGACGAGCCGGTGGCAAAGGAGCGTCGGCCAGCCGAGCTGGCGAAGGAGCGGCTGGGCAAACTGCTCGAAAGTGTCGGAAAGGATGACGACCTGCATCTCCAGGCGCAGGGCGTCGAGGAATTCCATGGCCCCGGGCAGGGGGCGCAGGGTTGCGATGACCGACTGGATGTCGGACAGCCGCAGGCCGTGCTTTTCCAGGATTCCCAGCCTATCCCGCATCAGCTTGTCGTAGTCCGGCTCATCGCGGGTCGTGCGGCGCATCTCGGGAATCCCGGCCTTCTCCGCGACGGCGATCCAGATCTCCGGCACGAGAACGCCCTCCATGTCCAGCGTGACAATCGCTTGTTTCACCCGGCCGAGTGTCAGGATTTATTCAGGCCTGTCGAGCGGCGATCCGGCAGCCGGCATGCCCGTCTGGCGGAGCGCTTCGTAGCAGGCGATCCCCGCCGCCGTCGACAGGTTCAGGCTGCGCAGGGCCGGATTCGCATGCGGAATCGTGACGCGCGACGCGGAAAGCTCCACGTGCAGCCAATCCGGCGCGCCCGACCCCTCGTTTCCGAACACGAGCCCGTCCCCATCCGCGAATTGCGCCTCCCAGAAAGTGCGGCTCGCCCGGGTCGTGAAGAGCCACAGCCGCGCCGGTGCCGCCTGGCTGTAACGGAAGGCGGCCCAGTCGTGGTGGTGATGCACGTCGAGCGAATGCCAGTAGTCCATCCCCGCCCGTTTCAGGTGCCGGTCGGTGATCTTGAAGCCCAGGGGATGGATCAGGTGCAGCCGCGAGCGCGTCAGGGCGCACATCCGGCCGATATTTCCGGTGTTCTGTGGAATCTCGGGCTGAAACAGGACAATGTGAATCATTCCAGCCTCAGGCCTTGGTTGTCCGCCTCCAGGATGCTAACGACGGACTCGACGCCCGCTTTCGAGAACGCGTCGCGCATTGCGGATCCCACCGCCCCGCCCGCGGCCTCCTCGCAGACGCAGATGACGCCCGAGCCGCTCCCGCTGAGCCAGCCCGTGAACGCTCCGGCGCTTATTCCGGCTTCGACCGCCTCGCGACCGCCCGGTATCTTCGGAAAGCGGTAGGGTTCATGGATGAAGTCGCTCGAAACATGGCGCAGTCTTGCGTAGTCTCCGGATGCGAAGGCCGCCACGAGGTAAGCGGCGTTGTTGATGCTGCGCGCGGCATCAGAGAACGGAAGCGCTGCCGGCAGGACCTCCCGCGAGTCCTTCGTTCGCATTTCCAGTTGCGGAGAGACGAAGGCGAACGCAAGTCCGCGCGCAACGGCAAAGCGTATCGTGTCCCGATGGGCGCCTGGCGCCGGGTCGCACCGGGAAACGCAGAATCCTCCGAGTATGCATGCGCTCGCGTTGTCCGGGTGGCCTTCCTGGGCCGTTGCAAGCGCCACCAGCCGGTTTCTCGCGCAGTCCGCCCCCAGCAGGCCATCGAGCCCTGCGAGCACCCCGGCGATGATCGTCGCGCTCGATCCGAGTCCGCGCGCCGCCGGAACGTCGCCCTCGATCCTGTAGGTGAAGCCGACGGGCCTGATTCGGGTCGCTGCAAAGAAGGCCCGCGCCGCTCCGGCGACCATTTCACGGGCGGGCCGGTCGCAGGGGCGCTCGGGAGCGGGCCCTTCCCCGCCCACGCGAATCGTGACCCTGTTGTACAGGTTCAGCGCGAGCCCAACGGTGTCGAACCCGGACCCGCAGTTCGAGGTGCTCCCCGGAACCCGAACGGCCAGGGATTGGGCGGCCGGCCTCATCTTCGTCGGAATTTGAGGTCCTTCTCCACTTCGCGCATTTGCACCTTCTTCTTCAAATCCTCCCTCTTGTCGAAGAGCTGCTTTCCGGTGCACAGGCCGAGTTCCACCTTGACGAGCGCCTCCTTGAAAAACATTCGCAGCGGCACGAGCGCGCGGCCCCCGGCCGAAAGGGCCTCGGCAATTTTCCGGATCTGGTGCCTGTGCAGGAGCAGTTTTCGCGAACGCCGCGCATCGTGGTTGTTGATGTTTCCAAAGGCATACGGGTCGATGTGCGCGTTGTGCAGCCAGACCTCCCCCTTTTCGACCCGTCCAAACGCGTCGTTGATCTGCGCCCGGCCCGCGCGCACCGACTTCACTTCCGTTCCCCGCAGTTGAATTCCCGCCTCGAAGCGTTCGTCGACAAAATAGTTGTGAAACGCCTTTGAGTTGCGGATCTCCGTGTAGCGAACCGATTCTTTCTTGTTGGCAGCCATGAGCCCGATGGCCGGGGAGCAGCCGCGATACAATCAACCCGCGGCGGGTTTCGCAAGGGTGGCGCGGTCCCCTCTTTGCGCGCGGCCGCGCGGATCCGCAGCGGACGGCGCGTCAGGCCGCCGGGGTTTCGAAGCTGATCTTCTCTTCGATGATCTCCCGGAGGGCGACGTCCTCCGGCGAAAGCTTTTCCAGCGATTCCACGAGCGGACGGTTTCCGCGCTTTAGTTGCTTCACCCGCCGGGAAACCACATTGACGAGCACATTCGGATCCTGAATCTTGCCGAGTGCCTGCTTGATATAGTCGTCTCTCATTTTGGAAATGGAAAGGGGCGGATCGTCCCCGCGCCCGGGAGGCTCGTCAAGGGCGAAACTGCCGTTGCCTGGTGCCGTTTGCCTCCTCAAGCTTTCCCCATGTACATAGCATGGACGACTGTGTCTAAGTCAGAGGAGGCTGAGAGAATGGCCCGGGAGGCGATCTCCCGCGGGCTGGCCGCCTGCGTGGAGATCGCGCCAGTCGTGTCGCACTACCGTTGGAAGGGCGGCCCGGAACGGGCCGAGGAGCTCCGGCTGGGATTCAAATGCCTCCCGGCCCAGCTCGCGCCGCTCGAAGCCTTTGTCCTCGGGAAGCATCCGTACGAGATTCCGGAATGGATCGTGATCCGGGCCGAGCGGGTTTCCGAAAAGTACTTGTCATGGGCAGAGGCGAACTCTACACGTCAAACCCTTTAACAACCCGCCACCTGCTTTACCCAGCCATGTCCCAACACAAGAGCCTCCAAGGCGCAAGCGGCATCGTCCGGAAACGCAACGTCTTAAAGCGTTTCGAGCGCATCGATATCCTGAAGAAACGCGGCCAGTGGAAGGCGGGCGACCGCATCCAGGGCCTCAAGAAGACGAAGCCCGACGTCTGACGCATCCGGCGTGATCCGGCAACAGGACAGGGCCAATCCGTCCGTTCAGCCGCTTACCCAAGACCATGCATGAGGCGATCGCCAGGCTGCTTGCCTGGTACACCGATTCCCTGCAGACGGGGGGCTATCCCGGGATAATTCTCCTGATGGCCATGGAAAGCACCGTTTTCCCATTGCCGAGCGAGTTTATCATTCCGCCCGCTGCCTACTTGGCTTACAGCCAGGGTCACATGAGTCTTCCAGGTGTAGTCCTTGCCGGAGCATTCGGTTCATGGCTCGGTGCCACGATCATGTACTGGGTCTCACGTCTGGCGGGCCGGCCTCTTGTGATCCGGTACGGCCGCTATGTTCTGATTGGCTCCGAAAAGATTGAGAGCGCCGAACGCTGGTTCGCCCGGTACGGCAGTTTCGGCGTATTTGTTTCGCGCCTGGTTCCGGTTGTGCGCCACCTGATCGGAATTCCCTCGGGGATCGTCCGGCTGAATTACGCAAAATACTCCCTTTACACCCTGCTTGGGTCGCTGACCTGGTGTGCCGTGCTGTCCTGGGTCGGAGTTCTCGCCGGCAACGACCCTGCCCTGAGGCGCGGCGATCTGACAGAGATCACCCTCTGGCTTACAGGCGGCGTTGTGGTTCTGAGCGTGCTGTACTACTTCCTGGTTCATCGTCAGATGCGACGCGCCGCCTGACGGGGGCGGAGCCTCGCGCCCGCGGGCAAAACGATTCCAAAATATCCTCGCGCCTCCCCGCGGAGCGGATTCGATGGGATTCGGACCATGAACGAATCGATCCATGTCGCTCCGGAAGTCGCGGATGCCCTCGCCTCCGGGCGCGCGGTCGTCGCGCTCGAATCGACGCTGATCACCCACGGCTTGCCGCATCCGACCAACGTCGAGACCGCCCTGGCAATGGAAGCGGCGGTTCGGGAAAGCGGTGCGGTGCCCGCGACGATCGCCGTCCTCCGCGGAAAGATCACCGTCGGAATCTCCGCGAAGGATATCGAGCGGCTCGCCGGGCTGCCGCGTGACAGGGTCCGAAAGTGCAGCCGCCGGGACCTGCCGATTGCAGCGGCCCTCGGCGAGGATGCCTCGACGACGGTCGCCGCGACTCTGATAGTCGCTCAACTGGCCGGGATCGGGATCTTCGCGACCGGAGGCATAGGCGGAGTGCACCGGGGGCACCCGTTTGACGTGTCCGCCGATCTTGTTGAACTCGGGCGCAACCCGGTTGCCGTCGTTTGCTCGGGTGCCAAGGCTATTCTCGACCTGCCGCTGACGGTCGAGGTCCTCGAAACCCAAGGCGTTGCGATTCTGGGTTACATGACGTCGACGTTTCCCGGCTTCTACGCCCGCTCGACCGGCCTCCCGGTCGATGTCACGGTCCAGACGCCGGAGGAGGCCGCCCGCATCATCGCCGCCGCGCGCAGGCTCGGCACCCGGCAGGGCCTTCTCGTGGCCGTCCCGGTGCCCGAACCCGACGCCTTGCCCAACGATCAGGTCGAGCGCGCGGTCGCCGCCGCCCTGTCGGAGGCGGAGTCCCGCGGAATTCGCGGAAAGGCCGTGACGCCCTTTCTTCTGGAGCGCGTCGCGGAGCTTTCGGGCGGCACGTCCCGCCGCGCGAACATTTCGCTTCTGGTCAATAATGCCCGCGTCGCGGGACGGATTGCGTCGGCCCTGTGCCGCATGGCCGGGCCGTGATCCTCCCAAGTCGCGCCTCAGATCGCGACAGCAGCGAGCGAAAACCTCCGCACCAGCGTGTGCTCGGCGCCACTGGGCCGGAGCACGCTCGAATAGAGGTCGAACGCATCGACCCGAATGGGTGGCGCGGCAAACTCACCGTGCCGATGCAACCATTGCCCAACCGCGGACGCGGCATCGCCCGAACAGCGGGCAACCGTAACGTGCGGCTGAAATCGCCGCACGTCGAAATCTACGCCCGCGGCGATGAGCGCGTCGTCGAGCCGTTGTCGGAGCTGAAAAAGGCGCGGATGCCCCGCCCCCGTCCCCACCCAAAGCACCCGCGGAGGCCCCTTCGGAGGGAATGCGCCCACCGCCTCGACCGGCAGGAGAAAAGGTTCGATCTGCAAGGCTCCGAGGCGCTCGCACATTCCCGCAATCCATTCTGCTTCGACATCGCCAAGGAAGCGAACGGTCACGTGGAGCTGGTCCGAGCGAACCCAGGAGACTCCGTAAAGAGGCTCCGCCAGAGATGCCACCAGTCTGCGCACGGGTTCGGGCAGGCAAAGGGCGACAAAAAGGCGTTGCTTGTTGATTCCTTCCATGATCGTGCGGAGAGCAGAGCCCGTGCGACCGGGTTCAATGCCGGTCGGGGCGCCTACGGACAGGCCTTGAGCGTGTACCTGATCTCCCGCTGAAACGCCTTGGCGATGCTGCTCGTCGGATTCTGGCTCAACGACTCGATGTGCATCAGGTCATCCAGCAGTGACAGTCTTTCGTCCTCCTCATAGTGCTGCATCGCGCGCTCCTGGTTCGTCATCCCGGGCAGCGGACATGGCAGAGATCTGAGGAGGGGAATCTTGCCCCAGAGCTCAGGAAACGTGAAGTGGTTGAGTATGCCCCGGTCGAGGCTGTTTGTGCCGCCGAGGTAACGCCGCATCGCCAGGTTGGCGTTGCCATCGATCGCCCGCATCTGCTCGTCGTTGAGCGGCCTCGATTCGCGCACCACGTACTTGGGCAGTCGGACGATGTCCGCCGCGGAAACCTCCGGCGCCGCCTGCTGCTCCTGGACCGCCGCCAGCGACGGATCCGGCGATTGATGGGCCGGCTCGAACTTCGGCAGACCATCGGCAATCTCCGCAGCAAGCGTTGCCGAAACCATGTGCCTGTCGCCGTCCGCCGCGAACGCGTCCAGCGAAAAGGCGGCCATTGCGCCGACAAGGGCCAGACGGACGGGGCTCGCCATCATGGTCACAAGATATGCCGGATCGGGGAATATTTCGAGCCTATTCACGACTCGCCGCTGCCGATTCGCTACCCGCTTGACCAGAAAGCCCTGCGGCCTAATCCTTCCGACGCTGAATCTGCAGGCGTAGCACAATGGATAGTGTGGCGGCCTCCGAAGCCGTTGATCCGGGTTCGACTCCCGGCGCTTGCACCACTGAGAAGGCGAAAAGAATTGAAATTGCGGACACTTTACGGACAATAACCGGAAATGAAGGTTAAAACCGTGAAGAAGGGAAAGGCCGAGTATCTACTCGCATCCCTCGGCAGTTCTGCCGTGAAGATTTACAGCACGGTGCGGCGCGTCGGCGCCGGCACCTACGAAGAGCATTGCGTGGCCTTCAGCGAAGCGGGAAAGCGGGTCAGGAGGCATTTTGCCGACCTGGACGCAGCGAAGGCCGAGGCCGAGCGCGTCCTGCTCGCCATGGTCAACGGAACGACCAAGGCGCTCACGTTGGACAACTCAGAGGCCCAAGAGTACGCGCTCGCCGCCGCCGAATTGAATGCGATCGGCGCCCGGCTGCTGCCGGCGGTTCGCGAGTACCGGGCTGCGGTCGAGGCGCTCAAGGGCAAGGCCACGCTCGCGGAAGCCGTCAAGTTCTACATGGCGTCCGGCATGACCGAGATTTCCCGCAAGGCCGTGCCGGCTGTTGTGATTGAATTTCTCGCCGCCAAGAAGCAGGACGGCCGGTCACAGGTTCATTTGAACGATCTGGAATACCGGCTGGCGAAGTTCGCTGAGAGATTCCCCGGCCAGATTGCCGAAGTGACCAAAAACCAGATCGCGCAATGGCTCCGGGGTTTGGAGGTTGGGCCGCGCGGGCGAAACAATTACGCCGCCAGCGTCGCGAATCTGTTCCGTTGGGCGCGCGATGAAAAAGGCTACCTGCCCGAAGGTCGCCCGACTGTCGGCGAGAATTTGCCGCGGGCGGCATCGGACGGCGACGGCGAGGACGTGGTGATTTTCAAGCCTGCCGAAGTGCGGACGATTTTGAACCGGCTCGCGAAGGAACGCCCCGAACTCCTGCCCTTTGCCGCAATCGCGGCGTTTGCCGGTCTCCGCACCGCCGAGCTTCAGCGCCTTGACTGGGCGCAGGTGGATTTCGAGCAAGGCCACATCGAGGTCAAGGCCCGCCACGCAAAGACGCGGTCGCGCCGGCTTGCGCCAATCCTGCCGAACCTCGCAAAATGGCTCGCGCCCTCTAAGGGCCAAACTGGATTTGTGGCGCCTTTCATTCGGACCCAACACCTGATCCAGCGCGAAATCGAGAGGGCGCCGACTGTAACCGGTGTCGAAAAGGAACCGAGTTACCGGGCGCTCGACTGGAAGCGCAATGCCCTGCGTCATTCGTTCGGAAGCTACCGGCTTGCCGTCACAAAGAACGAGAACCTTGTGGCCGTGGAAATGGGAAACAGTCCGCAAATGCTCTTTGCGAATTACCGAGGCGTCACAACCGAGGCCCGCGCGGCCGAGTATTTCGCCATTGAACCAGAGATTAAACCGCAGGTGGGAGGGGGGGTGAGATTCGCATGAAGAAGCCGG
>OCTA010000515.1_pt1 | contig 35615 bp, 31 predicted proteins | sample 1538991 | NCBI WGS metagenome assembly OCTA01 (sample SAMEA3539302, study PRJEB22396) | soil metagenome | biome: tundra; feature: field; material: soil | place: USA | collected 2010-05 | depth 0.15 m | reverse complement strand
CTCGGCGCTCGCCGTGCTCGACGTACAGGAAGTACGTCTGCGCGCGGCGCCCGCCGAGCCGGACCCGTTTGGCTTGGCCACCGCTCGCTCTAGCGAGAGACGCGTCTCTCAGCGAAGCGGGCCGATCGGCTCGCCTGGGAGATGCGTCTCTCAGCGAAGCGGCCCAGTTGGCTCGCCTGGGAGATGCGTCTCTCAGCGAAGCGGCCCGATCGGCTCGCCCGACTGTCGAGCCGCTCAGTCAGGGGAGCCCACGCCTCCACGGAAGTCAGCGAAGCTCGCCTAGCGGAACCCCAGGCGGCCCCGAATTACTCCGGGATCGGGAGCTCGAAGGAGGCGGCGCGCTTCCTCTCGAGCGTCGCTCACGTCACTTCGGCTTGCGGGGCGCGTCGGCGGCGTTCGCGTCATAGCCCGCGATGTGCACGGGGAAGGCCGGGGTGCCGAGGGCGCGGCGTTCGCGCTTGTTGCGCTTGCCGCTGGTCGTCATCTTGCGCTTGCGAATGCGCTCGAACTGCTGGGTAGAGGAGACCATCGGGACGCTCCGGGGAAGGGGCTGCGCAGATTACGTGGCTGCGGGCCCTTGTCAAACGTCGCGCCGGGGGGGATGTCCGAGCGCGGCTCCGTGGGGCGTCCAGTGGCCCGGTCGCCATTCCCCTCGCTGGCCGCCGGGCGCGAAGCCCGAGAAACCAGGGGGAACGCGGGACGCGGGGAAAGGGTTCGGATGAACCCGACATGGCACCACATTGTATCGCCCCGCTCGCGCCGCTGTTCACACCTGGCGTTCGCCCTGCTCGGTCCCCGGGACGCACGCCACTTGCCCATCTTCGCAAGCATCCGAGAGCTGTTAGCCTGATCTCCGACTAGGCACTCCGCGCCGATCGCTCTCCATGACCGACACCATTGCCGCCACCGAAGAGTTGAAGAAGGCGCTCGCCGCGGAAGAGGGCGCCAGGCGGTGGGTGCGACGCCTCGCCGTCGGTCTCGGAGCCGTTCTGGCCATCGGGGCCGGGCTCGCCTGGGCCTCGCTGCACCGACCGCCGCCGCCCGCGCGCTTCACGACCGCTCCGGTCGCCATCGGCGACGTGCTCGAGAACGTGCAGGCCACCGGCACCGTGCAGCCGCTCCTCGAGGTCAACGTCGGCGCGCAGGTCAACGGCCGGGTGACGCAGGTCTACGTCGACTACAACTCGGTCGTGAAGAAGGGCGACGTCCTCGCCGAGATCGACCCGCTCATCTACGGCACGCAGGTGAGCGCCCAGCAGGCGAACCTCCTCGCGAGTCGTGCGCAGCTCGAACAGGCCAAGGCCACCGCGGCCAGCTCGAAGGCCCAGCGTGAGATCGCGCGCGTAACGGCCGATCGGACCGAGCGGCTCTTCGCGCAGAACCTCGCGAGCCGCGCGGACCTCGATACGGCCAAGGGCAACCTCGACGCGGCGAGCGCCACCTACGACGCGGCCATGGCGACCATCTCGAGCCAGCAGGCGGCCCTCGGCGCGCAGACAGCGCAGCTCCGGCAGTCGAACGCGAACCTCGGCTACACGAAGATCTACTCGCCGGTCGACGGGGTCGTCGTCACCCGGGGCATCGACCCGGGCGCCACGGTGCAATCGAGCTTTCAGGTGGCGGTGCTCTTCGTCATCGCCCAAGACCTCCGCAAGATGCGCATCCTCGCCGACGTCGACGAGGCCGACGTCGGCAAGATCGCCGACGGGATGGACACCGACTGCGTGGTCGACGCGTTCCCCGGCGAGGTCTTCCGGGGCAAGATCACGCAGGTCCGTTTCAGCCCGAACAACGTCTCGGGCGTCGTCACCTATTCGGCGGTCGTCGACGTCGACAACCCCGACGAGAAGCTCCGCCCGGGGATGACGACGACCATCACCGTGCACACGCACGAGGCGCACGGCGTGCCTCGCCTGCCGAACGCCGCGCTTCGCTACCGGCCGACGCCGCCGACGGGGCCGGACGGCAAGCCGATCTTGCAGGCGCCGGAGGCCGCGCTCCCCAAGGGGCAGTCGCGGATCTGGGTCCTCACGAGCGACAAGCTCGGCGACGAGAAAGACGAGATGCGCGTCGTCTCGGTGGGGATCACCGACGGTATCTACACGGAGGTGACCGATCCCTCGCTCGCCATGGGCAGCCGCGTCGTGACCGACGAGACCGACGTCGAAGACAAGAAGAAGAAAAGGATATTCTGATGGTCGCCGTGGCCCCGCTCTTCCAAGGGCAGCCGCCGATCGTCGAGCTGTCCGAGGTCTCGAAGGAGTACGACACAGGCGGCTCGACCGTCCGCGCGATGCGCGACGTCAGCCTCTCGATCGCGAACGGCGAGTTCGTCGCCATCGTCGGCACGAGCGGTTCGGGCAAGTCGACGATGATGAACATCCTCGGTTGCCTCGATCGGCCTACGCGCGGCACGTACACGCTCGCGGGAATCGACGTCGGGGCGCGCGCCGGCGACTCGCGCGCCATCGTCCGCAACCGCGTCATCGGGTTCATCTTCCAGGGCTTCAACCTCCTCTCGCGCACGACGGCGCTCGAGAACGTCGAGCTCCCCCTCCAGTACCGCGGCGTGAGTTCGAGGGAGCGGCGGAAGCGCGCGACGGCGGCCCTCGTGTCGGTCGGCCTGGGCGAGCGCCTCGATCACACGCCGAACCAGCTCTCGGGCGGCCAGCAGCAGCGCGTGGCCATCGCGAGGGCGCTCGTGACCGATCCGCCGCTCCTCCTCGCCGACGAGCCCACGGGCAACCTCGACACGCGGACCAGCCTCGAGGTGCTCGCGCTGCTCCAGAAGCTCAATCGCGACCGCGGGATCACGATCGTCCTCGTCACGCACGAGCGCGACATCGCCGCGTGTGCCTCGCGCGTCGTCACGATGCGCGACGGCCGCGTCGTGACCGACGTCCTGCAAGACGAGCCGCTCGACGCCGCGACCGAGCTCGCGAACTTGCCGCGCGCCGACGACACCGCGGCTCCCGTCGCGCACCTCAGCGATGCCCGCGACCTCGCGGCCGCGAGGGTGGGCGAGCCCGTCCCTTTCGGCGTGTTCCTGATGATGGCGCTCGGTTCGCTCCTCGGGTCGATCGCCGGCTCCGCCTACCTGGCCCTGGTGCTGAGCCTAGGCGTCGCGCAGCACGCCTGGTTCGTGCTGCTCGCGAGCGAGATCGCGCTGGCGTGGTTCGGGGCCCGCTGGGCTCGTCGCAGCCTGGGTCACCCGGCGACCAACGATCAGCGCTTCCGGCTGGCGTTCTGGTACACGGTTGTCCCGCTCACGGCGGCCACGCTGCTCTTCGTGGCGTTCGTCCTCCTCGCGGGATACCAGAAGTGGCTCGACCCGACCTTCGCGTTCCTCGGTAGCGCCGCGGCCTCGGGTTCGGTCGTTCTCGCCGGGCTCGTGTTCGCCACGGTCTCCTGCACCGTCCTCCTGCGGTACTTGCTCCTGACGGCCTTCAACCCGAGGCGGCCCGCGTGACGGAAGATCTCGAAGACGAGGAAGAGCTCTTCGCCGGCGGCTGGCTCGCGATCGCTCGCTATCCGGCGATGCTCGGCGGCACCCTCGGCGGTCAGGTCGTCGGAATCCTGATCGACACCACGGTCGGCACCCGTGACCTGTGGATCCCGCTGACGTGCAGCGTCGTTCTCGAGGCCGTCGTGGGCGCGCGGTTCGGCGGCAAGAACGGCCTGCCGCGGCTCGATCGCACCCAGTGCCTGCGGGTGTCGAGCACGTATTCGCTCGTCCTCCTGGTGGTCTCGGCGCCTCTGCTCGTGTGGATCGGGGCCTCGCACATGGATGCGGTGCCCGGCGGGGTGGGCCTGTCGTTCTTGACGCCGGTGCGCGCCGCCGTGGCAATCGTCGCGCTCGCGCTCGCGACCGCCGTTCGCGCGGCGCTCCTCTTCGCGCTCGCGCGTCCTCGGTCCACGTCGCGCTCCACGTCGCTCCCGGGGAGCGGGCCTTGATCGCGACGCTCCTCGGAGCCCTGAGACTTGCGCTCGGCGCCATCGCGCGCAACAAGATGCGCGCGGCGCTGACCGTGCTCGGCATCTTCATCGGCATCACCGCGGTCGTCATCGTCACGGCTGCGGCGACGAGCGCGACCGATTCGATCAGCAACGCGATCGACAGCGTCGCGGCCAACGCGCTCTACGTTTCCGCCCAGCCCACGCAGGCCTCGGGGGTCCGTTCGAAGAGCGCGGGGCGGCTCACGGAGGCCGACGGCAAGGCCATCGCGCGCGACGCCGTGAGCGTCTCCGCGGTCGCGCCCTGGCTGTCGACGGCCGGGCAGGTCGTCTATGGAGACAAGAACTGGTCGACGACGCTCATCGGCACCGGGTTGCCGTTCTTTCCGATCCGCCGCTACGCCGTCGCCAACGGCGCGATCTGGACCGAGAGCGACGAGATCTTCAAGACCAAGGTCTGCGTCATCGGCCAGACCGTGGCCACGAACCTCTTCGGCAACGCCGATCCGGTGGGTCGCGTGATGCGGGTGGGGCGGTCGCCGTACACGGTCATCGGCGTCCTCGCGTCGCGCGGGACCTCGTTCTTCGGCGACGACCAGGACGATCTCCTCATGATGCCGATCGGCTCGTTCCGCGCCCGCGTGATGCACACGTCGCCGGGGCGCACCGATCAGCTGCTCGTCAGCGCGACGAGCGACCAGACGACCGCGCGCGCCAAGGCCCAGATCGAGGGGATCCTGCGGCAGCGACACCGCGTCGAGCGCGGCCGCGAGGACTTCATCGTCAACTCGCAGGCCGAGCTCAGGCAGTCGACGAACGCCATTCTAGCGACGCTGTCGACCCTGGCGCTCGGCGTGGCCCTCGTCAGCCTCCTCGTCGGCGGCATCGGGGTCATGAACATCATGCTCGTGAGCGTCGCCGAGCGAACGCGGGAGATTGGAATCCGCATGTCGATCGGCGCCCGCGAGGGAGACATCCTGGTTCAGTTCCTCGTCGAGGCCATCGTCTTGACGATGATCGGCGGCCTCCTCGGCATCTTCGTCGGGAGCGGGATCACGATCGCCATCGGCAGGATCCTGTCGTCGCCGATGATGCCGAGTCCCGAATCGCTGGGGATCGCCGTGACGACGAGTATCGTGATCGGAACGGTCTTCGGGTTCCTTCCCGCGTGGCGAGCGGCGAAGCTCGACCCGATGGCGGCGCTGCGAGTCGAGTGAGATGCGCGCGTTCCTCGACGGCATCCGCCTCGCCTTCCGCGCGGTCGTGCGCAACCCGATGCGCGCGTCGCTCACGGTCCTCGGCATCCTCATCGGGGTGGCCGCGGTCGTCACGGTGACCGCGCTGGGATCCGGCGCGCGCGAGCACGTGTCGCAGCAGATCCAGAACATCGGCTCGAACTTCATCGTCGTCTTTCCGCAGTCGGTACAGGCGTCCGGCGCGCGCGGCGCGCAGGGCGCGGGCATGCGCCTCACCGAAGACGACGGCCGCGCGATTATTCGCGAGTCCACCAGCATCGTGGCGATCGCTCCCGCCGTGCGCTCGGCCGTGCAGGCCGTTTACGGAGACCAGAACTGGGCGACGCAGGCCATCGGAACGACGCTGTCGTACCTGGTCGTGCGAAACTGGCCGGTCGAGCGCGGCTCGGCCTGGGATGTCCACGACGAGTTGACCAAGTCGAAGGTCGTGATCGTCGGCGTGACCGTGGCCCAGCATCTCTTCGGCACCGAAGACCCCGTCGGCCGCACGATCCGCATCGGCCGCTATCCGTTCCGGGTGGTCGGCGTGCTCGCTTCGAAAGGCGAGGCGCCCTTCGGGCTCGATCAAGACGACATCATGCTGATGCCGTCCACGAGCTTCCGCGCGCGCATCCTCCACACGCCGCCGGGGTTCGCGGGCGCGCTCGTGGCCTCGGCGACCGCGCCCGACACCACCGACCGGGCCGTCCGCCAGATCGAGGCGATCTTGCGCCAGAGGCATCACATCGAGGCGGGTCGCGACCCCGATTTCACGATCCGTACGCAGAAGGAGTTCGCCGATCTCCAGAATCGCATCTACGGCATCTTGACCGACCTCCTGATCTTCGTCGCCGCGATCAGCCTCATCGTCGGCGGCATCGGGGTCATGAACATCATGCTCGTCAGCGTCACCGAGCGGACGCGCGAAGTCGGCATTCGCATGGCGATCGGCGCTCGCCAGGGCGACATCCGCACCCAGTTCCTGGTCGAGGCGGTCGCGCTCTCGGTCCTCGGCGGCGTCGCCGGCGTCGGTCTCGGGGCCCTTGCGATCGTCGCGCTCCAGGCGATGCTCGAGTGGCACATGGCGCTCAGCCCGCTCGCCATCGCGATCAGCATCGCCGTCAGCGGAGCGACCGGCGTGGCTTTCGGCTTCATCCCCGCGCGTCGCGCGGCGGGCCTCGATCCCATCGACGCGCTTCGTCACGAGTAGCTCGCTCGCCAGAAGACTTCACGGGGAGAGCGGAGAGAACGGGAGCTCTCTCAGTCATTCCATATTTCCAGCGCGTAGTTGCCTTTGCCCATCCCGACGGAGACGACGATGGTCGCCGCGTCGTTCTCTTTGAAGCAAAGCGCGCCATCTTCGGCGATCACCGGGCTCGGATCATCGGTGCTGTCTTCACCGGCGATCGCGCCCGTCGAGTCCTTCACGGCAAGGTCGAGATCTTTGATGCCCTCGGAGGCCTGCGCGTATACGCGGTAGCAGTGATTGGCCTCGGCCTTCAGCGGAAAGCTCTGGGGCGGGTCCTGGTCGCTCTGCTTGCCGGTGAGCTGTTTGCCTGAGATCTTCAGCTTGGTGACCTTCGCGCAGCCGGCCGCCATTGCGGCCACGTCCTTGGCTACGTCCTTCTTCTTCGCCTCGTAGCTCTGGTGGCATCCCGCCCAGCTCGGATCGCTCTTGACGGTGACCTTGGTCGATCCCGGGTTTGGCGGGGTTGGGGGAGTCGCGGCGCTCGCCGTCTCGGCGGGGGCTGCCGCGGCCGACGCGACGGGCGCGGCCGACGCGGACGAGTCCACCGGCGCAGGGACGGTCGCGGACGGAGCTGTCGGGGTCTCCGGGGGCGGGTGCTCGCCGCCGCCGCACGCCGCCGCGAGCGCCGCGGCAGTCGCGAGCGTCAGGGCGGACAGCGCCAGTTTCACGGAGCGAGCGTCGCGATGAGGCAAGGGCAGGGGTTCGATCATGGGTGAAGGCTAAAGCCAGGTGATGGGACCATGGCAAGGGGCAAGCGTGCTAACTGGCAACCATCGCCGATGCCAGTCGTCATTGCAGTTGACCCGCGGGCGCCGGAGCACACCTCCCGCGACGCCCTGGTCGAGGCCGCTCGCGTGCTGCGGGCCGGCGGGCTGGTCGCCTTTCCCACAGAGACCGTCTACGGCCTTGGGGCACTCGCGTTCGACGAACGCGCACTCGCGCGTGTGTTCCGAGCCAAAGGCCGGCCGCTGCATCATCCGCTCATCGCGCACGTCGAAGACGAGGGGCGGGCGCGGGCGCTCGCCGCGTCATGGCCAGAGGCGGCGGCTCGCCTGGCCCGCGCCTTCTGGCCCGGGCCGCTGACCGTCGTCGTCGAGCGGGCCGGGCACGTGCCCGCAGCGATCGCCGGCGGGGCATCGTCGATCGCGCTTCGGGTGCCCTCGCATCCGGTCGCCCTCGCGCTTCTCGCGCAACTCGGCGAGCCGATCGCGGCGCCGAGCGCGAACCGATACCAGGGGCTCTCGCCCACGACGGCCGCGCACGTCGTCAAGGAGCTCGGCGATCGCGTGGACCTCGTACTCGACGCGGGTCCATGCGCCGCGGGGATCGAATCGACCGTGATCGACGTACGCGTCGATCCGCCGCGCGTCCTCCGTCTCGGAGCCGCCGACCTCGCGGCCCTCCGGCGGGTGGTGCCGGGGCTCGGTGTTCGGTCAGACGACCCGGCCTCCGCGGACACGCGCGCCTCGCCCGGCATGGACGCCCGTCACTACGCCCCGCGGGCACGCATGGTGATCGCACCGTCGCGCGATGCCGCGATCGCACGGGCGCGGAGCCTTTCCGCGAGCGGCGTGCCGGTAGGACTCGTGGTGCACGACCCCACGACTCCGGGCGAAGCGGCGGGCATCGAGCTTCGAGTCTTGCCGAGCGAACCTCTGGAGTACGCGCGGCGCCTCTACGGAACGCTCCACGATCTCGACGACGCCGGCGTCCGCGGCATCGTGGTGCAGGCCGTTCCGTCCGACGACGAGGCCTGGGGCGCTGTCGCCGACCGCCTGGCGCGCGGCTCCGGCCCCCGAATCTAGGCGTCCGTTTAGCGGACGAACGGGGGCGCGATCGTCTGACTGGACGACTGTCCGTCATGTTGACACGCACAAACCCGTGCCAAACACCGCGGAGAGCGACCTGTGCGTTTCAGATTGACGTCTGGTGTCTGTTTTATTAGACAACGCCTCAAGGTTCGGGCGCCGGACGAACGGTTCGACGGGCCCACCCACGAGAGGTGTTTCAATGTCCCGCTCCTTCGGGCGGCGTGCAGCGGTTGGAGGTCTTGGCGCGTTCGCGCTGTTGGCGCTCTCCGGCCAGGCCTACGCCGTCACTTGTCCATCGACCGGCACGAGCATCTATGGCGCAGGTGGCAGCTCGCAAGAGACCCTGATCGCACAGTACGCGGCGCAGCTCGCGAACCAGTCGCCGCCCATCTGGCTGGTCTACAACGACACCGGGAGCGCGTGCGTCGGCTACCAGGATCTGGTGACGCCCACCACGATCAATTCGGGCCTCTACTGGGACACGACCGCGAAGGCGCTGGCGACGTGCACGCTAACTGCGAACGCGCCCGTGACGTTCGCCGTCATGGGGAACTCGCCCGCCCAGTGCCCTCAAACGAGCTCGCTCGCCGACGGCTACGGCGAGTTTCTCGGTTCGGTGCAGTCGATCGATTTCGTCGTTCCCATCACGCAGTCGGCGACCCAGCAGTCGCTGAGCACCGAGGCCGCCTACTACATCTGGGGCTTCGGCGCGGTCGGCCCCAACACCGTTGCGCCCTGGAACGTTCCGGCCAACATCTACACGCGGAGCTCGAGCTCTTTTCTCACGATCTTCCTCGGCCTCGAGACCCACCTGCCGGTGGCGCGGATCGCCCAGCCGTATCCGCCCGTCGGTGACGCGGCGGTCCCCGCGAATCCCACGCAGGTGAAGACCACGCTCTTGACAGAGAGCGGCCTGAACGCGCTGAATGGCACCTCGGGCCAAGAGTCGGGGATCGGGTTCCTGTCGGCCGAGATCGCAGACACGTACCGCAGCCAGATCCGCGTTCTCGCATATCAGCACACCGGGCAGTCGTGCGGATACTGGCCGGACTCGACGAAAGACGCGTTCGACAAGGTCAACGTGCGCACGGGCCAGTACTGGCTCTGGTCGCCGGTGCACTACTTCGCTGCGGTCACCGCCGGGAGCGACGCCACCAAGGTGGCCAACATCGCGGACCCGGCGACGAAGAGTCTCATCGGCTGGATCACGGGCGACGTGGCGCAGCCCGCGGGGGTCGACGTCTTCAACGCCGAGGTCCGCGCGAGCACCGTCCCCAAGTGCGCCATGCAAGCCTGGCGCGACGGCGACCTGAGCGCTCCGTATTCGTACGCGCCGCCCGCCTCGTGCAGCTGCAAGTTCGACTTCGCGACGGGCACCGCCAACAAGCCCGCGACCTGCCACACCTGCACGGCCGACGGCGACTGCTCGACAGGCCATTGCCGAAACGTCGGACCGGCCGTCGGCGCGCTCGATTCGGACGCGGGCTCGCCCGACGCGGGGGCAGGCAACGTCGGCTACTGCGAGGTGAACTGACATGCTTTCTTCGAAGACACTGCGACTCGCCGGCCTCGCGCTGGTCTCCGGTCTGTTCGTCCCCGCGGCTTTCACGGTCGCCTGCTCGAGCGACAACGCGTCGAACCCCGTTCCCACGGTGCCGACCTATGCAGTCGACGCGACCACGAGCCCCCCCGACTCGTCGGGCCCCCAGGGCGACGACGGCCCCTCGACCGGCGACGACGCCACCGACGCCGCGGACGCTCACGTCTTGATCCCGGAAGACGCTCAGGCGTGCACCCTCGCTCGGCTTCCCGCGACCGGCGCTCCGGCGTCCGACGCGGGATGCTGGAACGCGGCCGATCCGAACTGCAGGGCGCAGACGAATCCCGAGTTCCTGAACCAGTGCGCGGGCACGGGCGTCACGTGCGCGAGGTTCGATAACGCGCGGCTCCCTGGTTACGACGGCGGCGCGCTGCCACCGTTCAACTAGCGGCCCGCCGTGTCCCGACGCATCCCCCTCGTCGCGAGCCTCGCGCTCGCGACGGCAACGCAGAGCTCCGCGGTTCGCGCGGAGCCGCCCCCCGCGGTCCAGCCGGACGACGTCGAGATCCCCGCACCTCCGCCCGCTCCTGAGTCCACCGCGGCGCCCACGTCCCCGGCTACGCCCGCCACGACGGCCGCACCCGCGTCCACGTCCGCCTCTACAGCCGTGCCCGCGCTCGCCCCGGCGTCCGCGCCTGCGCTCGCCCCCACGCCCGCGCCCACGCCCGATCCCGAGCTCGCCGCGCTTCGCGCGCGTCTCGATGCCCTCGAAGCCAAGTCTCCGTCGGAGCCGGCGCATCCCCTCGTCCGGAGCGATCCCCCCGGCCCGCCGACCACCTCGTTCGACGGCAGTCCCTGGTCCCGCGTCTGGGGTCGCGGCCTACAGATCGGTGGCTACGTGCAGGCGCAGTACCAGCACAGTCAGCTCTCCGAGAACCAGCTCGACGCGAACGGGTCGCCCCTCAACCAGAACCGTCTCCTCGTGCGGCGCGCGCGATTGCGAGTCGATCGCGGCTGGGACTACGCCGCGGCGACCGTCGAGGTCGACGGGAACAACAACAACGGCGTCGCCTTCGGGCTGCGCCGGGCCGAGGGCTCGCTGCTTCTCCGGTCGTCGGATCCCCTGGCGCCACCGCTCCTCGCGTTCTCCGCGGGCCTATCGGACATTCCGTTCGGCTACGAGCTCATGGATCCGAATCGCTCGCGCGTCTTCCTCGAGCGAACGACGTCGTCACGCGCGTTCTTTCCCGGCGACAACGACTTCGGCGCCCGGCTCACGGGGGCCGTCGGTTACTTCCGGTACGCCGTGGCCGTCCTCGACGGGACCCCGGTTCCCGATAGCGAGCCCGCCTCGGCCGGCTTCGACGCCACGAGCGAGAAAGACATCATGGCGCGGTTGGGCGCCGAGGCGCAGCCCCGGGACGACCTCGGCGTCGGCGGCGGCGTGTCGTTCGTGCGGGGGACCGGCTTTCATGCGGGCACCCCGGCGACGAAGGACTCGTTTCAGTGGAGGGACCTCAACGGCAACGGCGCCGTCGACGCGGGCGAGACCGTCGCCCTGCCCGGCAGCGCGTCGACGCCGTCGTCGACGTTCAGCCGATGGGCGCTCGGAGTCGACATCCAGATCCGGGCGAAGACGCCCATCGGACGGAGCCTGCTCTACGGCGAGGCGTACGTCGGGAGCAACTACGACCGCGGGCTCTTCGTGGCCGACCCCGTCGCAACCGGCATCGACCTCCGCGAGGTCGGGTGGTACGTCGCGTTTCTCCAGGAGATCACCCCCTACGCGGTCATCGGGCTCCGCGTCGACGCGTACAACCCGAACGGGGACTCGACCACGCAGCGCGCGGGCACCGTCTTTCCGGTCGACCAGACGATCACGACGTGGTCTCCCATGGTCGGGCTCGTGCTCCCGAACCGCGCGCGCTTCGTCTTCCAGTACGACCATGTCGCCGATCACGAAGGGCTCGATGCCCGCGGGGTTCCGACCGATCTGCGCAACGACCAGTGGGCCCTTCGCCTTCAGGTGGAGCTATGAGCCGGCTCGCCGCTTCGCTCGCCAGCGCGCTCGCCGTGGCGTCGTGCGGCGGCGAGCAGGTGTCGAGGACCGCGGCGCTCGAAGAGCCGATCCGCATCGCATCGGGCCAGTTCATCGCCGGCGCGCTGCCCGGTTTGCCGTCGCCCTCCGGCTCCGAAGACGCGGGACCGGGCGTCACGCCGCTCGTGTCCGACGTCCAGGTTCTGACGAACACGATCGCGCCGGGCATGGCCGGGCTGGACTTCGGGGGCCACGCGAGCCCGAACGCGCAGACCGTCGAGGTGCGCTTCGCCGACCTCGGAACGGGCTACTGGGTCGTGCCCGTCGGGGTCCCCGACCCGTCGGCCAACGACGCCTTGACGTGGCAGTTCACCGCCGACTTCGGGCACGATCTCGCCCCGGGGCCGCACGAACTCCTCTTCGCCGCCGTCGACGCGAACGGCGCGAGCGGCACGCAGCTCGGCGTTTCGTTCTGCGTCGACACTCCCGTTCCGGACAATTTCAACGCGTGCTCGCCGAAGATCGCGCCCCCGGCCGCAGTGCTCTCGTTGACGTGGAACACGGCGGTCGATCTCGATCTCATCGTGCGTACGCCGAGCGGCGTGACCGTCGGCGGCAAGAACGTCACGACCGCGGCGCCCGGCTCCAGCGTCAAGGCCGCGTCGGGCGGCTCGAACGGCGTCCTCGATCACGACTCGAACCGCAACTGCGCCATCGACGGGATCCAGCGCGAAGACATCGTCTGGCAAACCACCCCCGCCGCCGGCGCGTACGGGGTCTGGGCGGATCTCTTCGGCGCCTGCGGCAGACCGGCCGTGAATTTCATCGCCACCTTGTGGATCGCCGAGCCCGGCCCCGACGGCGGCCGGCGGCTCGTCGAGCAGCCGCCGCTCGCGGTCGGAGAGCTCGTCGCTTCGCAAGCCAATGGCGGGACCGCTCCCGGCCTCTACCTCGGTTCGTTCAACTTCCAGTGATTCGCGCATAGGAGCAGAAACATGCTTGTCGAACGTCTGTCGCGGATTGCGTTGCTCGGAAGCACGTGGGTCCTCTATCTCTTGCTCGCCCTGTCCGTGGCGTCGTTCGGGTCGGCGCTCGAGCGGTGGTTCTTCTTCGCCAAGCACGCCGACCGCCTGGACGCGCTCGCCTCGCGCTTCTCCGAGGCGCTCGAGTGTGAAGACTTCGACCGCGCGCGCCGGGTGCTTCGCGAGAGTCGCTCGCTCGAAGCGGGCATCGTCCTCACCGCGCTGCGCTGGGTGCACGGGGGCCCCCGCGCGCTCGCCGACGCGCTCGACGCGTCGCTCGCTCGCGCCCGCGGGCAGCTGAATCGATCAACCTACCTCCTGGGCACGCTCGGCAACAACGCCCCGTTCATCGGCCTCCTGGGCACCGTCATCGGCGTCATCACCGCTTTTCACCAGCTGGGCGACGTGGGTCAGAACAAGGGCGCCATGGGCAACGTGATGGGCGGGATCGCCGAAGCGTTGATCGCGACGGGCGTCGGTCTCTTCGTCGCGCTCCCGGCGGTCGTCGCTTACAACCTCGTTCAGAAGAAGATCTCCGAGGTGGAGACGGGCGTGCAAGTCCTCGGGAAGCTGGCGGGGGCTTACGTCGAGACGGTCGAGCATGCGGGCGAGCAGCTGCCGCGCATCTCGGGCATCTCGCTTACTCCAGCCGAGGCGGCGCCCGCCGAATCGACCGTCGCCGTCGAGGGGAACTGACACCATGGCCGGCAACAGCTCCAGCGGAAGCCCCGGACCCATCGTCGGGATCAACGTCACCCCCATGGTCGACGTGGTGCTCGTGCTCCTCGTCATCATGATGGTCTCGGCGACGTACATCGTGCAGCAGAGCCTCAAGGTGGAGCTGCCGAAGACGGCGACATCCGACGAGGCCGCGAGCTCGCCCGCGGCCGTGACGATTACGCGCGAAGGCGCGTTCTTCTTCGGTGGGTCGCCCGTCGACGAAGGGCAGCTCGTCGCGCGCCTTCGCTCGGCCGTTCAGGCCAACGCGGACGTGAACCTGATCGTGACCGCCGACGAGAAGGCGTTCCACGGCAGCGTGGTGCACGTGATCGATCTCGCCAAGGTCGAAGGCATAAGCAAGTTCGCGATCAACGTCGATCGTTCGAAGTGAATGAGCCATGGGCCGGACGCAGCTCATCGCCATCAGCCTCGGGGCCCACGTCGCCCTCGGCCTCGGCCTGGGCACGATCCCGCCGAAGCATCACCGCGAGGTCATCGCGATCACCGTCGCCGACGTGAAGAAGAAGGCGCCCCCCCCGCACGTCGACCCGCCTCCGGAGCCCGAAGCGCGAGCCGCGCCCCGGCCGCTTCGCGCGAAGTCGGCCCCGTTGCCCGCGAAGACGGCCCCGGTCACGCCCTCCGCGAACGTGCAGCCGGCCGCGTCGCTCGACGCGCTCCCGGACTTCGGCGTCGCCCTCTCCGGCGGGCCTGGCGGAATGGCGATCCCGGCCGGCGGCGCGAGGGGGCCGTCGCCCGCGACGACGATGGCGGCGAAGGTGCTCTCGCGCACCGCCGCCAGGGCGGACGACTGCGGTGACCCGCCGGCCAAGCCGAAGCTCTCGTCCCGCCCCAGCCCCGCGTACACCGAGGCGGCGCGCGCGGCGGGGATCTCCGGTAAGGTCCGCGTCGAGCTCACGGTCGACGAGCAGGGGAGAGTGGTCGGCGTTCGCGTCCTTCAGGGCCTCGGCTACGGGCTCGACGAAGCGGCGATCGCCGCGGCGCGCGCGCTGACGTTCGAGCCAGCCATCCGGTGCGGAAAGCCGTCTGCCGCGACCTTCAAGATCGGCTTCAACTTCGCTCCGTGACGTCTTGAGCCGTCGCCTCTCAGCCGCCGTCGTCGCGATGGTCGCGGCCTTCGCCGGAGCCTCGCCGGCGCACGCCCAGAATGCCGGCGCCGGGGCGACGTCCAGGCCTCGCGCGCTCACGAAGGAGCCGCGCCTGGTGCACTTCGTGGACGCGCCGTACCCGGCGAGCGAGAAGGCTGCCGGCCGCGCGGCCGCCGTCGTGCTGCAGATCGGCATCGACGCGACCGGCGCGGTCGATCAGGTCGCTGTCTCGCAGTCGGCGGGTCCCGCGTTCGACGCCGCCGCCACCCAGGCCGCGCGCCAGTTCGCCTTCGAGCCCGCGGAGATCGACGGCAAGCCCGCGGCCATCCGGATCCTCTACCGCTACGAATTCGTGCTCCGGGCCGAGGCCCCGACGACGGCCACGTTCGCCGGCCAGGTCCGCGACCGGAGGACGAAGAAGCCGCTCCCCGGGATCAGCGTGACGATCGCAGGCGGTGCATCCGCCACGGCCAACGCCGACGGGCGCTTCGCGATCGAAGGGGTCGCGCCGGGCGAGCACGTCGTCACGCTCTCGGGCCCGCACCTCACCGCCCTGCAGACGACCGAGACCTTCGAAGTCGGGCGTCAGCTCGCGGCGACCTACGACGTCGAACCTCAAGACGAGAAGACTCCTGCCGAAGATCAGGACGACCTCGAGGTGATCGTCGCCGCGCCGCCGATCGACAAGCAGGTGGTCTCGACCGAAGTGTCGGCTGACGAGGGGCGCCGGGTTCCAGGCACGCAGGGCGACGTACTCAAGGTCGTCGAGAACCTCCCCGGCGTCGCCCGCGCGTCGATCGGTTCGGGGCAGGTCGTCGTCTGGGGAGCGGCCCCTCAAGACACGCGCGTGTACCTCGACGGCGTCCCCCTGCCGCGTCTCTACCACGAGGGCGGGTTTCGCTCGGTCGTCAACTCCGACATGGTGCAGTCCGTCGAGCTCGTCCCCGGAGGATGGGGCGCGGACTACGGGCGCGGCATCGGCGGTCTCGTGAACGTGCAGCTCAAGGAGCCCGAGAAGGAAGGGACCCACGGGAGCGTGTCGAGCGACCTCCTCGACGCCTCGGCCGACGTTCGCTCGCGGCTCTCGAACCGGGCGACGGTCGAAGTCGCGGCCCGCAAGAGCTACCTCGACGCCCTCTTGCCCGTGTTCACGTCGCGCAACGTGGGCCAGTTCATTCCCATTCCCCGCTACTACGACGCCCAGGCTCGCGTCACGTTCGAGCTGTCGCCGCGCGAGACGCTCGAGGTGGGGGGGCTGCTCTCGTCGGACGCCGTCGACGACACCGTACCCAGCGACGATCCGACGAGCCAGCAGCTCCAGACACACGACGCTTCGTTCCAGCGGGTGTGGCTTCGATGGAAGAAGCAGACCGACGACGGCGCCGAGATCGCCCTTGTCCCCTCGTTCGGCGCCGACTCCGACCAGCTCGTGGATCGCTTCGGGCTCGTCCCGACGAACCTCGAAGTCGACTCGACGGTCGCGACCGTGCGAGGGACCTGGCGCAAGCGCCTGGCGAGCTGGGTGAGCCTGACCGCGGGCGCAGACGCCCAGCTCACGAAGAGTCGCTTCGGTCGAACGGGCTCGAACACGTCGCCGTCGCGCCAGGGAGACGAGTTCGTGTTCGGCCAGGCGCCCTCGGACCAGCTCGCCCACGACGACGGGTCGTCGATCGCGGCCAGCGCCGCGCCCTTCGTCACGGCCGACTTCGCGCTCGTCAACGGCCAGGTCCACGTCGTGCCTGGCCTACGCGTCGAGCCCTATCTCTTGACCGCGAGCCGGCGCGAGCCCGCCTTCGGAACGACGCCGCCCTTGGGCCTGTTCCAGGAGTCGACGAATGTCGAGCCGCGCCTGTCGCTTCGGTGGTCCCCGGTGCCGGCGCTCACCTGGAAGGCCGGCTGGGGCCTCTACCACCAGCCGCCGGCGCCGGCGGATCTCTCGGCCGTCTTCGGCGATCCGACGCTGGGGCTCGAGTCGGCGGAGCACCTGCTGGGAGGGGTCGCTGTGGGCACGCCCGACGTGCTCTCGTTCGAGATGACGGCGTTCCGGGTGACGTCGCAGAGCCTCGCCGTGCGGAGCGGCCTGCCCTCGCCGACGCTCGCCGAGGCGCTGGTCTCGACGGGCATCGGCCGAACGCGCGGCATCCAGTTCTTGCTGCGAAAGCAGGTGGGCAAGCGGTTCTTCGGGTGGGTCACCTACACGCTCTCGAAGAGCGAGCGCGCCGACGCCGAGGGCTCCCCCTACTCCCCCTACGACTTCGACCAGACCCACGTGCTCGGCGCCGTCGCGTCGTACGATCTCGGCTACGGCTTCGAGGTTGGCGGACGCTTTCGCTACGCCACCGGCTTCCCGAGGACACCCGTGACCGGGGCGTACTTCGACAACAAGACGGGAATCTCGGAGCCGCTCTTCGGGGCGCTCAACTCGATCCGGATCCCGGCGTTCTGGCAGGTCGACGTGCGCCTGTCGAAGCGCTTCGCGATCGGACGAAGCGCGCTCGAGGTGTATCTCGATCTGCAGAACCTGACGGGGCGCGACAACCCGGAAGAGATCGTGTACTCGCCCGACTATACGCAGCGCAGGTACATTACCGGGCTCCCGCTCCTGCCCGTTCTCGGTGCGAGGCTCTCATGGTGAGACGGGTCACGGCCCAGGGCGTCGCGTGGCTGTCGCTCGCGTGCGGTCTGGCCTGCACGCCGACCTTCGACGATCACACGTCGATGGTCACGTCGCCGGAGATTCTCGCGGTTCAGGCTGCGCCGACCGAGGGCCCCCTGGGCGCCGTCTTTGCGCTGACCGCGCTGTACGTCGACTCCAACGGTCCGCGCGATGCGTCGCGCCTCGATTGGGCCACCTGCTTGCGACAAAAGCCGCTCGGCGAGCCGGGGCCGATCGATCCCGGGTGCTTCGTCGATGCGTCGCCGGACCTCGTTCCCCTCGGCGAAGGTGGCACCGTTCAGGGAACCATTCCCCAGACCGCGTGCCAGATCTTCGGGCCCGACAGCCCGCCGCCCGCGCCGGGACAGGCCGGGACGCGGCCCACCGATCCCGATACGACGGGCGGCTTCTACTTGCCCGTCCGCGTGAAGAGCGGCGAAGGGCAATGGTCGGCGGCCCTCGAGCGCATCGCGTGCCCGCCGAGCGGCCTCACCCAGTCGGTGTTCCTGGCCTTCACGAGCGGCTATCACGTGAACACGAACCCGATGCTCTCCGACCTCTCCCGGATCGATGCCGCGGGAGGCGCGACGCCGCTCGCGCCCGACGCGCCCGGGACCCAACCCGCGCTCCGCGTCGCCCCGCGCGACCACGTGAACCTTCGCGCAGGCTGGCCCTCATGTCCTGGGAGCGACGCGTGCGCCGGCGCCGAATCGTACCTCTACGTCGACCCGACCTCGAAGCAGATCACGATGCGCCGCGAGTCGATGGTGGCTTCGTGGTACGCGACCGGCGGCGCCTTCGACGAAGACCGCAACGGACGCGACGAGGGCGACCTCGCCACGACCACGACAAACGGCTGGACCGCCCCGAACCGGGCGGGCACGGTCCATCTCTGGGTCGTCTTGCGCGACGCTCGCGGGGGCGTCGGGTGGGGCAGCTACACGATCGCCGTGGGCCCGTAGTGTAGTCGAGCCGACCAGGACTAGCGGCGGCGCAGCCGTCCGCGTCCCGGGAAGTCACGCCTCCTAGCTGCGGCGCGACCCCCGATTGCCCACGAGGCGCCGGAGCGTGTCGAGGAGCGCGTCGACGTCGGCGTACGTGTTGTAGAGGGCGAGCGACGGGCGAACCGTGCCTTCGAGCCCGAAGTGCCGGACCGCGGGCTGAGCGCAGTGGTGCCCGGCGCGAACGGCGATGCCCTCGTTGCCGAGTGCCTGAGCGACGACTTCGTAAGGAATACCGTCGATGACGAACGACATGACGGCGGCCTTCTCGCGCGCCGTGCCGATGAGGCGTAGCCCGGGGATCTCTTCGAGCCCCTCGGTGCCGTAGGCGAGCAAGTCGTGCTCGTGCCGACCGATGTTCTCGAGGCCGAGGTGCTCGACGTAGTCGATCGCCGCAGCGAGGCCGACCGCGTCGGCGATGTTGCCCGTGCCCGCCTCGAAGCGCATCGGCGGCGGCTGATACGTCGTCTTCTCGAACGTCACGTCCGTGATCATGTTGCCGCCGCCTTGCCACGGAGGCATCGACTCGAGCGCCTCGGCTTTGCCGTAGAGGGCGCCGATGCCCGTGGGTCCGAACACCTTGTGCCCGGAGAACACGAAGAAGTCGCAGTCGAGGGCCTGCACGTCGACCCGCATGTGCGAGACCGACTGCGCGCCGTCGAGCAACACCTTGGCGCCGTGACGATGCGCCATCGCGATCATCTCGGCGGCGGGCGTGACGGTGCCGAGGGCGTTGGAGACCTGGGTGAACGCCACGAGACGCGTGCGCGGTCCGAGGAGCCTCTCGTACTCGTCGAGCTTGATCTGACCGTCGCCGTCGATCGGGGCCACGCGGAGCCGCGCGCCCCGTTCCGCGCAGATCAATTGCCACGGCACGATGTTCGAGTGGTGCTCGAGCCAGGTGATGACGACCTCGTCGTCTTTCTGAAGGTACCTGCGACCCCAGCTCTGGCTGACGAGGTTGACGGACTCGGTGGTGCCGCGCGTGAAGACGATGTTCTTGGCCGACGGCGCGTTGATGAACGCGCGCACCGTCTCGCGGGCGCCTTCGTAGGCCTCGGTCGCGCGGCCGGCGAGCGTGTGCGCGCCGCCGCGATGGATATTCGAGTTCTCGTGCTCGTAGAAGAACGCGATCCGATCGATGACACTCCGGGGCTTCTGGGTCGTGGCGGCGTTGTCGAGCCAGACGAGGGATCGGCCGTTGACCTGCTTGTCGAGGATGGGAAAGTCACGCTTCACGAAGGCGGCGTCGAACTGACGCGTGTCGAGCTTCAGGTCGCGGACGCTGACCGGGTCGAGGCCGAACGACTCGCCGCCGTCGCGTGCGACGTGCTCTTCGTGCGGTGCCGCCTGGTTCGCGACAGGCAGGGCGGGAGCGGGCGCGCTGGCTGGCGCGTGTGGGCGATCCTTGAGCTCGAGGAAGTGTGGGCGATCCTTGAACTCGAGGAAGTAGAGCGGTGCGCCGGATCCCGCGGACGTGGCCGCGCCAGGGGCCGAGGGCAGCGCCGCCCTTGCCTGCGGCGATGGGGCCGTGGTGCCCGTGGAGCCGCCGATGGATTGCGGCGCCGCGCGAAAGTCGCTCTCGCTGAACTGCGGGAGTGGGTGGGTCAAGCTCGGGTACGGAAGGATCGCCGGGTCCCCCGGGAGCATGCCGCGCGCGCCGCTGGCTGCTTCGATGAAATAGAGGGCCGAACCGGGGACGCTCGCGGGCGATGCGCCATGGCTCGGTCGCTGCCCGGCGACCTGCGGTGCCTTCTCGGCGCCGCCGCGGAGCTGCTGCGGCGCCGCGCGAAAGTCTTTCTCGCCGAGCTGCGGGACGGTGCTCGCGCCGCTGCCGGCGCTGCTGCCGGCAGACGGCCATGCCGACGAGGCCACGGGGACGCTCCCCGTTCCCGCGCTGCCCGCGTGAGGCACGGCAGGCGCGCCCGGAGGCGCAGGTGAATCGACGCCCGCTGGCAACCCCGGCGGCGCCACGGGCGATCCATCGGGAAGGGCCGCAAAGAACTCGTTCGCCCACCGGGCCATCAGCCCGGGATCGGGCAGGCCCGGGGGAGCCGCGGGCGACGCCGGCGCCGCTTCCGGAAGGCTCGCGGTGGTGGGCGCAGACGCAACGTCGAACGGAGGGGCACCCGGCGGGCCCCACCCGTTACCTGTAGTCATGGTAGCTGCCGACCTCGACGTTCTCGAGGATGCCGAGTGCGTCGGGGACGAGCACCGCCAACGAGCAATAGAGCGAGATCAGGTACTGCCCGATCCCCTTCTGGTTGATGCCCATGAAGCGGACCGAGAGGCCGGGCGTCTGCTCGCCGGGCAACCCGGGCTGGAAGAGGCCGACGATCCCCTGCTTCTTCTCGCCCACGCGGAGCAGGAGGATACTGGTCTTGCCGCCGGCTCCCTCGCCCTCGATGAATAGCTTGTCGCTCGGCACGAGAGGGAGCCCGCGCCACGTCACGAAGGGAGACCCGAAGAGGTTGACCGTGGGCGGCGGGACGCCGCGCCGCGTGCACTCGCGCCCGAACGCCGCGATGGCTCGGGGGTGCGCGAGAAAGAAGGCCGGTTCCTTCCAGACGCGGGCGATGAGCTCGTCGAGGTCGTCCGGCGTCGGCGGCCCCTCGCGCGTCGAGATTCGCTGCGACGGCGCGGCGTTGCTCATGAGGCCGTAGTCCTGGTTGTTGATGAGCTCACTCTCCTGGCGCTCCTTGACGCTCTCGATCGTGAGGCGGAGCTGCTCGCGGATCTGGTCGAACGGCTGGTTATAGAGGTCCGACACGCGGGTGTGCACGTCGAGGACCGTCGAGAGCACGCTCAGGTTGTATTCGCGCGGCGCCTCTTCGTAGTCGACGCAAGTCGACGGCAGTTCGCGCTCGTCGCGCGCGCCGCAGGCGACTTCGACGGGGTCGTCCCCCTTCGCCCGGTTGACCCGGTAGACGCCGCCTTCGACCGGCAGCCACTGGAGGAGGCTCACCAGCCAGCGAGGCGTGATGGCCGGTAGCTGCGGGGGGCTTTTGGTGGTGTTTGCTAGCTTTCGTGCTGCGTTATCGCGGAGTGCCATCGATTCCGTCCTCGCTTCTTGCGCCGACCATCGCCGCCCGCGCGATGGACGTCGACGCCCTTATAGGAGACGGAGCGCTTTCATCCGTCATCGCGGACGACTTCCTCGATCCGGGCGACATTTCTCGCGCATCTCGCGTGCCGCCGCGCGGGTTGCGGGTTGCGGCTTGCGGTTGGGAGGCGCGCCTCTCTCCGGGTCGCGTCGCCTCCGCCTCCGCCTCCGCCTCCGCCTCCGCCTCCGCCTCCGCCTCCGCCTCCCAGGGGCGGGGGCGGGCTGTGGCGCCCGATGTCCTTCCAGCGTAAAGGTTAGAACGCCCCGCCATGAAGAAGCTCGTCGATCCGCCGCACTTCCCGAAGCCGCGGGGTTACACCAACGGCATCTTGTGCCCTCCCGGGCGCACGCTCCATGTGGCCGGGCAGGTGGCCTTCGACAAGGACGCGCGCATCGTCAGCCCCGACTTCGCGACGCAGTTTCTTCTGGCGCTCGACAACGTGATCGACGTCGTGCGCGCCGCCGGGGGCGGTACCGAGCACATCGTCAAGCTCCTCGCGTTCGTCACCGACCTCGACAAGTACCGGACGGCCCAGAGGGCGCTGGGCGAGGGGTGGCGCGCGCGTATGGGCTCGTATTATCCGGCGATGAGCCTGGTCAAGGTCTCCGGGTTGCTCGAGCCGGGCGCGCTCGTCGAGATCGAGGGCGTCGCGGTCCTCCCGCTCGAAGAGTAAGCGCGGCCGAGCCCCGCCACTCCGTCGGGTTTTGAACTGGTTTTGAACCCGGGCACGAGCTGCTAGAAGCTCTAGCCGGTCCGATGCCGTCGCAGCCTCCGATCTTCACGTTCAACCACTCGCGCGACGCGATCGTCGAAGAGGTCGTGCGTCGAGCCTGCGAGGCGGTGCCCGATCCCCGCCTGGCCCTCAGCGAGGCCGCCTTCCTCGAGGTCAAGCGCCAGCAATCGAGCGGCGCTGACGACGTCGTGACCCTCGGGGAGTGGCGCGCTCTCGCACGGTCGCTCGGCCGCCTCAGCGACGGCGACTGCGTCTGGCGCCTGCGCGAGGTCGTCACCCGGTACGCGCGCGACGTGGCGGGCAACTTCGACCCGCGCGTCTACCGGTTCGCGTCGAGGACGATCGCGCCTCTCATCGGCATGCTCATGTCGCCGATGCAGACGGTGCGGCACCTCGGGAGCGCGTTCGACCTGCGCGCCCTCGACGGGCGGGTCGTCGTCAACGGCGCCATCGGCGCGATCCGCTCGCTGACGGAGAAGGGGACGGTCATCTACGTCCCGACGCATCAGTCGAACCTCGACTCGGTCGTCTTCGGCTTCGCGCTCGAGCGGATGGGCCTCCCGCCGGCGACGTACGGGGCCGGCAAGAACCTGTTCTCCAACCCGGCGCTCTCCTTCTTCATGCACAACCTCGGCGCGTACCGCGTCGATCGCCGGTTGAAGCACGGCGTCTACAAAGAGGTCCTGAAGGCCTATTCGTGCGTGGTCGTCGAGCGCGGCTACCACTCGCTCTTCTTCCCCGGGGGCACGCGCTCGCGCTCCGGGTCCCTCGAGCGCAAGCTGAAGCTCGGCCTTGCCGGCACCGGCGTCGAGGCCATGGCACGCACGGCCGCCCGCGGGCAGATGAAGAAGGTCTTCTTCGTCCCCGCGACGATCAACTACCTCCTGACGCTCGAGGCCGAGACCCTCATCGGGGATTTCCTCGAGGAAGAGGGGAAGCACCGGTACATCATCGAAGACGACGAGTCCGCGCGGCCCGGCCGCATCGCCGCCTTCATGAGGAAGCTCCTGGGGCTCGACGCCGGCTGCGTCGTCCGGTTCAGCCAGCCCCTCGACTGCTTCGGCAACCGGGTCGACGACGACGGCATGTCCTACGACGCCCGCGGTCACGTCGTGAGCTCGCTCTCTTACTTGACCGACGGCGACGGCAAGGTCGGTCACGACCCTTCGCGCGACGCGCAGTATACCCGCGAGCTCGGCGAGTCGATCGTGGGCGCGTACTCTCGCGACACCGTGGCGCTCGCCACGCACCTCGTCGCGGCCTGCGCGTTCGAGCGACTGCGCGAGTCGGTCGTCGGCACGGCCGGTCGTCCGCAGCGCACGCGCACGCAAGGCGGCGTGGCCGCCGACATCTTCGCGATGCTTCGCACGCACGACGACGTGATCGTCTCGCGCGCGGCGCTGGCCGAGAGCGTCGAACGCCTGCGCGACCGCGCGAAAGACCTCGAAGACCGCGGGCGCATCGTGCTCGGGGCCCGTCTCGCGCGCGCGAGCGGTCGCGAGATTCTCGACGAGGCGCTGCGCGCCTTCAGCGGCTACCACACGACGCCGGTGCTCGAGCCGCGCGGGCCCGACCTCGTGCTCGCTGATACACGTCTGATCTTCTATTACCAGAACCGCCTCACGAGCCAGGGGCTGGCGCCCGACTTGCTGGGCCAACTCCACGGTGGTGGCGCTCTCGCGACATCGGCGTCACGACGCGGAGTCTCCCCCCTGACCGGCCGTACCGCGACTTGACGAGAAAACCGGTACGGTTTGCGCTAGGCTGTCGCGCCTCTTCACCATGAGTACCCCGGACACGCCTCCGCAGAATCACACGCCGGACGCTTCGGCCGCGCCTTCGCCCTCGCACGAGGCGAACGTGGCCAACGTGCCGACGGGTACGTCGCAAACGCCGCACGTCGCCCCGGTCGTCGCGCCGGTGGTCGACCCGGTCGTCGAGCCCCAGGCGCCTCCGCCGACCAACGGCGAGGCCGCCGCGGCTTCCGGAGGTCCGTCCGACGCCGCATCCCCCGATGCCGACGACGACACCCACACCGACGACACGCCTTCTGACGAATCGTCCGACGAGGCGCATCCGCCCGTCGAGGGCGCGGCCCAGCCGCAAGCCGGCGAGAAGAAGCGTCGCCGACGCCGCCGCCGCAAGAAGGGCGACAAGACGGGCGCACCCCTCACCGCCGAGGGCGCGGCGCCGTCAGAGGATGGTGAAGGCGCCCCCGTCGAAGGCGCCGAGGCCGAGGCCGCCAAGCCCGCCGACCGGCCCGAGAAGCGCGAGCCGCGGCGCGAGAAGAAGTCCGGTCCGCCGCGCGAGCGTCCTCCCGTGAACGCGGGCGACATCGTCTTCGGCAAGATCGTCGAGATCACCGACGAAGCCATCCTCATCGACATCCCCGGCAAGGCGCGCGCGATCTTCGATCGCCGCGAGCTTCTCATCGCCGACGACGATGATTCGACCGCCGCTCCGGCGGCTCCGGCGACTCCGGGCGACGCAACGGCCGCAGCGGCTGAGGCGCACGAGCCTCCCGAATCACCCGTCGACGCGTCCGACGCGCCGCCTGCGCTCGCTTCCGATGGCGTCGACGCGCCGGCCGTGCCGATGGTCACCGAGAAAGCCTCTGCCGAGCCGGCGTCTGCCGAGCCGGCGACGGAGGAGCCCGCGGCGACAGCCGCTGTCGAGGCGTCGCCCGAGGTATCGCCCGAGCCGTCACCCCAGGCCTCGCCCGAGCCCGAGCTTCCCAAGGAGCCGAAGATTCCTCACGTGACGCTCGAAGTCGGAGCCGACTTCATCGCGGTCGTCCACAACGACGGGGCGCGCGGGGGCCTGGTGGTTCTCACGCACCACCCGAAGCGCCTCGAGAAGAGCAAGGCGGCCGTCGAGAAGGCGAGCCACGAGCACACCACCGTGATGGGCCTCGTCACGGGCGTCATCAAGGGCGGCATCGAGGTCGATGTCAACGGGCTCCGCGCTTTCGCGCCCGGATCGCACGTCGACCTCCGCCTCGGGACCGATCTCTCGCACCTCGTCGCGAAGCGCCTGCCGTTCTTCGTCACGCAGTACGCGAAGCGCGGTCGCGACGTCGTCCTGTCTCGCCGATCGATGCTCGAGGCCGAGAGCCGCAAGGCGCGCACCGAGGCGCTCGCGAAGCTCAAGGTCGGCGAAGAGATCGAGGGCATCGTGCGCAGCGTCGTGCCGTTCGGCGCGTTCGTCGACGTGGGCGGCATCGAGGGGCTCGTTCCGCTCCAGGAGATGAGCCACAACCGGGGTGACGGTCCGAGCGACGTCTTCAAGGCCGGCGAGCCCACACGCGTCGTCGTGATGAAGATCGACGACAAGGGAAAGATCTGGCTCTCGCACAAGGCGACCATTCCCGATCCCTGGCAACAGGTGGCGCAGAAGTACGCGGCGGGCACGCGCCACGCGGGCAAGGTCGTTCGGCTCCAGCCGTTCGGCGCCTTCATCGAGCTCGAGCCGGGCGTCGACGGGCTGCTCCATACTGCGGACCTCTCGGTGAAGCGCATCGAGACCCCCGACGAAGTGGTCAAGGTGGGCGACGCGATCGACGTCGTCGTCGCCCACGTCGACCCCTCCAACCACAAGATCGCGCTCCACCCCGCGCTCCAGGGCGACGCGGCCGACGAGGCACCCCAGCGGGTGGCTCCGCACAAGCCGGTCAAGGCCAAGATCGTCACCATCGAGAGCGGAGGCCTCGTCGTCCGCATCCTCGGCGTGTCCGGGCGCAACGCGCGCGGCTATGTCACAGCGGCCGGCACCGGGACGCCGCGCGGCACCGAGCTGCGCAAGTCGTTCAAAGTCGACCAGGTCATCGACGCGAAGGTGATCGAGATGGATCCCCGTCGCGGCGAGGTGAAGCTCTCGATCAAGGCGCTCAGCGAAGATCAGGAGCGCAACGCGTACCAGACCTACCGGCAGCAGCTCAAAGCCGAGGCGCGCTTCACCTTCGGCGACCTGCTCGCGAAGAAGGGGATGCCGCCGCGCTGACGCGGGCGAGCCCATCGAGGGGCGCCGGGCATTCGCCGCGCAAGCGGCACCCGGCGCACTCGATGCCCCGCCAGATCCGGTCGAAGCGGGCCTGCGCTTGGTCGAGCAGGAACTCGTCGTCCGTGAGGATGCCCATCTCGAAGTTTCGACGGCCGTCGCCCTTGGCGCCCAGGCCGGCGCCCGTGAAGTTCGCGCTGCCGAGGTAGAGCAGTGCGCCGTCGATCGCGATCATCTTGAGGTGCACGCGGGGGCAGGCGCGCATCTCGAAGTGAGGTCGCGTGAGGCGGCCCGCGCGGGACGCGAGCTCCTCGCGGAACGGCCGTGACGGCGGCGCCGCGTGGAGCAAGCGAACGACGACGCCGCGATCGCAGAGCGACTGCAGCGTGTCGAGAATGGGGACGTAGCGGCCGGCCGCACGGGCGCGCGTGCCGATGGGCGCCTCCACCAGCAGCTGCTTCACGTTCGCCGTCGAGATCCAGACCGACGTCTTGGCCTTTGCGATCGCGAGCGTCACCTCGGCGTAGTGCGCGCGATCGACGATGAGCGAGACGGACGCACGCCGGGTGTCCACGCGGCCAGCATAGCGGCGCTTGCTCTAAAGCGGCGCTCACGAACGTGAGCGCTGATTTGGTCAAACCTGGGCGAATAAATCGGTCGTCGATTTAGGCGATCATCCTCACGAGCTGTACGCCGGACCACACGCCGAGGACCACGAGCACCAGGCCCATCACGCGAACGAACCACTTGAGTCCTGCGCGAGGAAACTTGCCCTGGTAGCGGCGCAGGAGGGCCGCCAGCGTGACGAACCAAGCGCCCACGCCGGCCGTGGCGCAGGCGCCGAAGGGTAGCGCAAAGGCCGGGGAAGGCTCTTTCAACCCCCGCGAGTAGAGAAATGCCACGGCGGCGCTCCACGACAGCAAGAGCGTCGGGTTGATCGCCGACACCGAGAAGCCGAGGAGCGCACTCCCCGCCTTGTTGTCGGCGTCCGTCTCGTTTGCGTCCGGGGGCTTCCAGAACGCGAAGCGGATTCCTATGGCGACGAGGACGAACGCCGTCGCCCCGTGCGAGATCGGCACGACGATGGCGTGACGGGCCAGAAAGGTCGTGTAGCCCCAGAACGCGGTGCCGGCGTAGATGCCCTCGGCCGCCGCGGCGCCCAGGCCGATGCGCATGGCCTCGCCGTACTTGCCGCGCGACGCGCGCGAGACCGCCATCACCGCGATGGGCCCCGCCAGCGGCATCGACCCGACGAAGCCGAAGACCAGCGCCATGAGGCAGATCGCTACGACGCGCATTCGTCAGGGTTCGGGCGCAAACTTCGGACCGGCGGCAGGCGCGCGGGAGACGGCGTCGAACGGCTCGAGCTCGAGGCCACCGAGCACCCGCGCGCGGACGAAGGCCAGCCGCCCGGAGAGCACCGGCTCGTCGGCGGCCCGATCGACCGCCGTCGAGTAGACGAAGGCGAAGCACTTCCGCAGGAAGCCCCCGAACGCCATCACCCGCCCGCCGAGCGCACCCTCGGGGCCGCTCCCGGGCTCGACGACGACCTCGATGCGCGTGTCGAACGTGCCCTGCGTGATCGCGACCTCGTCTTCGACGGTGCGCGCGGTCCCGGGTGCCGCCTCGGGGACGAGCTTCCTCGCCCGCGAGAGCTCTTCGCACCGCGCTCGGCCCACGAGCTCGCCCGCATAGAAGACAGCCACCGCCACGCGCGATCGCGTGGGCGCGTGCGTCGCCACGAGTTCGGGCTGGGAGTGGTCGTCGATGCGCCAGGCTTTCCCGTCGGGCAGCGGGAGCGAGAGCTCGAGGCGATGCGAGCGGTAGACCGGCAGCGGCCTCGCGTCGGCCGTGAAGCTCGCCGACGACGGACCCGGTGCGGAGGCGGACGGCGCGGGCGCCCGGGCGCACGAAGCCAGCGACGCGCACGACGCGCCCCACGCGACAGCCAGCGCGAACGGCGCGGAGCGGCGCTCTAGACGCGCGTCAGCCACTCGGGGTGCGAAGCGTCGCTGCCTCGCACGACGTCGAAGAAGCGCGTCTGGATCTGCTTGGTCAGTGGGCCGACGGTCCCCTGGCCGATCGCGCGATTGTCGACCTCGCGCACCGGCGTGATCTCCGCCGCGGTCCCAGTGAGAAAGACCTCGTCGGCCAGCCAGAGCTGATCGCGCGTCAGCCGGGTCTCGACGACCGTCATCCCCATCTCGCGCGCAAGCGTGATGACGGTGTCGCGCGTCACCCCTTCGAGGATCGAGCACGAGAGATCGGGCGTGTAGATGACGCCGCGCCGCACGATGAAGATGTTCTCGCCCGAGCCCTCGCTCACGTAGCCGTTGGCGTCGAGCATGATGGCCTCGTCGTACCCGCCCAGCTTCGCTTCGCGCTTCGCGAGGACGCTGTTCGTGTACTGGCCGTTCATCTTGGCCTTCGACAGGCTCACGTTGATGTGATGCCGGGCGAACGAGCCGATCTTGGCGCGGATGCCGTTCTTGAGGGCCTCGTCGCCGAGGTAGGCGCCCCAGCGCCACGCGATGATCGCGGTGTGCACCGGGTTCTGCGGGACGTAGATGCCCATGGCGCCCTCGCCGATGAAGACCATCGGCCGCAGGTAGCCGTCGCTCATGCCGTTGACGCGGAGCGTCTCGAGGCACACTTGCTCGAGCTGCTCGCGCGTGAACTTGGGCTGAATCATGCACATCTTGCAGGTGTCGAGCAGCCGCTCGATGTGCGCGCCGAGCCGGAAGACGTACGTGCCGCCGTCGCTGCGCTGGTAGGCGCGCATGCCGTCGAAGGCCGCCAGGCCGTAGTGGAGAGAGTGCGTCAGGACGTGGACCTTGGCCTCGTCCCAGTCGATGAACTCTCCGTCGATCCAGATTTTCTTTTGCTTGTCGACCATGGCGTTCGCGTCAGGCTCGACCTACGAATCTAGTCGGCGAAACGCCCCGGTGCCAGGGGGACCTTTCGCGAGCCGGGCCGCATCGGGCTAGTGTAGCTCTCTACTGGTTTCTAGTTGTGCAGCGAGCGCGCCTCACGGTAGGCGCCGCGCCGCCGAGGTTTGGACGGACCCTTGATTTGCCCTAGCTGCGGGCGTGATGCCCCGATCGTCTACCGCGGAGTCGTGCCTTATTGCACGGCGTGCGGGGCCCTTCGCGCGCCGCTCGCCACGCCCTCGATCAACATGGCGGGCAAGTCGTCACAGGTCGGTGGAACCGTGGCGAGCGTGGCCGGGTGGCTCGTCTTGCTCGTCGGTCTCTCGGTCGACCTCGGCTTTGGCCTCCTCTTGTGGGCGCTCTTCACCGGCGCGGCCGCGCTCGTCGTGGCCTTGCCGCTCGCGCTGATCACGACCGGTATCGGCGTCGCGCTCCTCAAGGGCGGCAGCTCGCTCCGGCAGTCGGGAGAAGACAAGGAGCGCGCCGTCCAAGATCAGGCGCTCCTCTCGATGGCCGGTCACCACGGGCCGGTGACGGCCACCGACGCCGCCCGGCTCCTGAACGTGAGCGTCCCGGTCGCTGACGCCATGCTGACGGCGCTCGCGAAGCGGGATCCGGATCGGCTCTCGGTCGACGTCGACGACCAGGGCGTGGTCTGGTTCCGCCTCGCCAATCCGTTCGGGATTCCCCTTCCGGGCGCATCCGCAGAAGAACGGGTTCGCGTCGACGCCGGCGGGGTCAGCGGAGCGGGCCGCACCGAGGAGCGGTTCGGCGGGCCGGCGGCCGAAGAGGCCGCGGCCGACGCGACGGCGAGGCGCTCGAGGTGATACGGCCGTGCCCGTGACCACGAGCGGCCTCGAGCGACCAGGCGACGAACGGCGGAAGCGCGCGCTGCGCCTCTTGCATCGCGAGCTCGACGCCTGCGTCCTGTGCCCCAAGATGATCCGCCCCGTGGTCCACGGAGGGGCGGTCCCGAGCCGCGTGATCCTGCTCGGGCAGGCCCCGGGGCCTCGCGAGGGCACGTTCGGCAAGCCCTTCGCGTGGACGGCGGGCAAGACGATGTTCGGCTGGTTCGAGCGCGAGCTCGGCGTCGACGAAGAGCGGTTCCGCGCGTCGGTCTACATCGCGGCGGTCGCACGCTGCTTTCCGGGGAAGGCGAGCGGCGGCGGCGACCGCAAGCCCGATCCCGGCGAGATCGGCCGATGCGAGACGTGGCTCACGCGCGAGGTCGCGATCCTGGAGCCTGAGCTCGTGATCGCCGTCGGGACGCTGGCCATCGAGCGCGTGACGGGCATGAAGTCGCCGCTGGCGAACATCGTCGGAACGACGCTTCGCGCGCGCTGGCACGGGCGCGACGTCGACGTCATTCCGCTCCCTCACCCGAGCGGCGCTTCTCCGTGGCACCGGATCGAGCCCGGCAAGACCCTCCTGGGCAAGGGGCTCCAGCTCCTCGCCAGGCATCCGAGCCTCGCGGGCATCCGAGCGCCGGCGAGCTAACGTCCACCTGATGAACATCGTCACCCGGCGCATCCTCGGGTCGACGGCGTCCACCGTCGACCGGGCCTTCGTTCTTGCCCTCGAGATGCGAGACCGCAAGTCGCGTGCCCGGGCCGACGCGCTCTCGCACGACGAGCGCATCGCGATCCTCGGCTCCATCGAAGCGACCTACGGCGCTCCCGAGCTGCTCTCGAACCGCGACGCGTTCTTTCCGCCGCCGCCGCCCGTTCAACCAACCGAGCGCCACGTGCGCGCGCTCGCCGAGCTCGGGTCGCGCGGCGAGTGCGTCGAGCACTCGTGGCCCAGCGCCTTCACTCCCTTCGACCCGCGCGCCGGCGAGTCGTACCTCGCGCACGTCCCCAACCGCACGGCGCACGCGCGCATCTACGGCGCGGGCGGGGGCCGGCCTGCGGTCATCGTCGTGCACGGGTACATGGGCGGTCAGTGGGGCATCGAAGAGCGCGCTTGGCCGATCCGCCAGATGAACCGATGGGGCCTCGACGTCGCGGTCTTCGTGCTTCCGTTTCACGGCGTCCGCGCGCGAGTCGGCGGAGGGGCGCCGCCCTTTCCCGGCGGCGATCCCCGCCGCACCAACGAGGGCTTTCGCCAGATCGTCGCCGACCTCCGCTCGCTCGCCGGCATCTTGCGCGCTCGAGGCGCCCCGAGCGTCGGCATGATGGGAATGAGCCTTGGCGGATACTCGACGGCGCTCATGGCGACCTTCGAGCCTCGCCTCGCCTTCGCCGTTCCCCTCATTCCGCTGGCCTCGGTCGCCGACTTCGCGCGAACCCAGGGCCGCCTCGGGACCGGCGCGAACGCCGACCTGCAGCACGCCGCGCTCGAACGCGCGAACGCGATCGTGAGCCCGCTGGCGCGCGCGAGCCTCTTGCCCGCGGAGCGCGTGCTCATCGTCGCCGCCGAGGACGACCGGGTGACCCCCCTCGCCCACGCCGAGCGGCTGGCCGCGCACTTCGGGTCCCCGCTTCTTCGCGTGCACGGCGGGCACCTGGTGCAGACGTGGCGGTCGACGGCTTTCCGCGCAGTTAGGGCGATGCTGCAGAAGAACGGAGTGCTCTGACCGCCCAGGGATTCCGTCCGGGGAGCAATCCTCGTGGCGCGATTGTTTCGGGATTGCGTCGACGTGTACTGTACAAACGTCAGAGTTGACGAGCCCGGTAAAAAGCGTCTGATAGGGCGTGGTGAAAAGCTGTGGACTGCCTGAGCGCGCGGATGCTTTTCAAGCGACCGTGACGGCAGTTCCCACGAACCCGTCGGGTGGGTCGTCGCGTGGTTATCTGCAGCGCGACGCGCCCCGCGGCGAAGATCGCGTCGCCATGCAGATCCGCATCCGGCGGGCGCTCGTGGTCGCCTACGGAATGTGGGCGTCGTTCGTCTTCGTCGACTGGGCGGTGGTGCACTATCTCCACGCCGGCAGGCTTCTTTACCTGCTCGCGATCCGGCTCGCGGTTCTGGCGGTCGTCGCGCCCGTGCTCACTCGCATGCACCGGTTGCCGGCCCTCAGCGAGCGCGCCCTCACGATCTGCGACGTCGTCGCGTACAGCGCCGCGGCGATCGGGATCGCGCTCATGTGCGTCGAGTTTCGCGGGCTGGCGAGCCCGTATGTGCCGGGCGTCTGCCTGGTCTTGCTCTCCCGCACCGTGACCGCGCAGGACCCGTGGAAGCGCGGTCTCGGCCTGACGGGGATCCCCGTCGCGCTCTTTTTTTCGGTCCTCTTCGGCTCGGCCATCTTCTCGCAGCGCATCGCCATGCAGCTACGCGATCCCGCCGCGCTGACGACGCTGCTGCTCGGGGCGTCTTACGTCATCGGCACGTACTTGTTCCTCGTCGTCGGCGGGCATGTCGTCTGGGCGCTCCGCCGGCAGATCTTCGAGGCACGAAGCCTGGGTCGCTATCGCCTCAAGAAGCGACTGGCCACCGGAGGCATGGGAGACGTCTGGATCGCGTATCACCCCGGCCTCAAGCGCGACGTGGCGGTCAAGATCCTGCGCCCCGAACAGCAAGAGCGATCGTCGAGCGCACTCACGCGCTTCGAACGTGAAGTGCACGCGACCGCCGAGCTCCGCCATCCGAACACCGTCCGTGTCTTCGACTACGGGAGCACGGAAGACGGCGTCTGGTACTACGTCATGGAACTGCTCGAGGGTGAGACGCTCGCTTCTCACGTCTCGACGCTCGGCCCCCTGTCGCCTGCGCGCGCCGTGCACATCGTCGGCCAGGCCGCTCGCGCCCTCGGCGAAGCGCACGAGCGCGGGATCGTTCATCGCGACGTGAAGCCCGAGAACCTATTTCTGACGTCGCTCGGCGGCGAGCACGACTTCCTCAAGGTCCTCGACTTCGGGATCGCCAAGGTCGCGAGCGCGTCGACCGGGATGACGGAAGTCGGGTGCGTGCTCGGGACCCCCGCGTACATCTCGCCGGAGGTCGCCTCCGGCCAGGAAGCCGACGCCCGGTCCGACGTCTACGGCCTCGGCGGCGTCCTTTACTTCCTTCTGTGCGGCCGGGCGCCGTTCGCGGCCGATACGGCGGCCGCCCTCATCTTTGCCCATGTGCACGAGCGCGTCGCGCGCCCGTCTCGCATTCTCGGCCGGGAGCTTCCCGCCGACGTCGAGACCGTCGTGATGCGCGCGCTGGAGAAGGATCCGGCCCTCAGATACGCGACGGCGGCGGAGCTCGCGCAAGCTCTGTCATCGTGCACGCTCGCTGGAACCTGGACCTTCAACAACGCCGTGCAGGTGGCGAGGCAGAGCAGCCGCCCGCCTTCCGCTTCCGGTGTGATGCACGCGCTGCCGTCGCTGCGTCCACCGGCTGTCCCGCGGGAGTGGGTCAGTGAGGACGGCGAGCCTTTGACCTCCTCGATGGGCTCGCGACGCAGCTGAAGACCAGGCCCGAGAGCAACCGTTCCAGCGACGAACGATTGCTCCGGTCCGGCGCCTAGGAGGCCGTCGCGCATAGCGCGACCGCCTCCGTCGTGACTTCCCAGGACGCGGACGGCTGCGCCGCCGCTAGGCTTCTTTGGTGACGTCGAGGAAGATGCACTCGCCGGTGGCGTCGCGGGTGATGTCTCGCTGCAACGGCGGTGGCGATAGCTTCTCGCCCAGGGCGAGGAGCGTCTCCTCGGTTCGGTAGAGCAGCGTCCAGCCCAGGACGTAATCCATGATCCACGTCGTGTCGGGAGTTTCTTTGAGATTGCCTAGAAGGAGGCGACCGGTCGGCTTCAGTAGTCCGTAGAGCAGCCGCGTGAGCAAGGCCGCGACGGGCTGGGGCAGGTAGTCGTAGAGGCCGGCCGAATACACGAGATCGAGTCCGGAGAGGGTCTCTTCGAGCACCGCCCGATCTTCGGGTGTCTGGGGCTTCAAGAGCTGGCGCACCGACGAATGGACGCATTTGACGGAGACCGGGAGCATCCCCCGGTGCTGCTCGAGGAGCACGCGTGTGAGCTCGCGGTGAGCCGACTCGTGCGCGGCCGGCTCCTGATCGAGCAAGATGAGCTCGACCGGCCGCCGAAGATCGCGTACGTCGCGCAGGAAGCGCCGCAGCTCGATGGCGGGGCCCGCCGCGAGTGCGAGGATGCGCACCGGGCCCTCGCCCTCGGAGGCGCAAGCCGCGCGCACGGCCTCACGCATCACGACTTCGCGCGCGACGACCGTTCGCCCGAGGGTGTAGTTCTGCGCGATCGAGTGCAGGAAGCGCCCGAACAATCCCTCGCCGGCAAATTCGCGAGTGAAGTAGAGCTCCATGAGCCGGTAGTCGCCCGCGTAACCGAGGGGCTTCTCGTAGGCGCGCCGGTGCATGGTGCACGCCGCGAGGAGCGGCATGAGCATCGAGGTGGCGTAGCTCTTGCCGAGCGAGGCTGCGCGCTCGTCGAGCGTCTTGCTCATCTCGTGCAGCCGCGCGATCGCCTCGTAATACTCGCGCCCCCAGCGCGCGCGGAGGGCGGCGAAGAGGTGCGCCTCGCCGTCGGCGCGCCGCATGGGATCGTGTAGCTCGGCGCGTTCCAGGTCCTCCATCTCGGCGCGGGCGTCCTCGAGCAGCTGCCGCACGTCGGCCACCGCGGCCCGCCATTCGGCTGGTAGTCGTTCGCGCTGCTCTCGGTGGACCGCGATGCGCTCGTCGATCGTCGCGCCGAGCCGCATGTGTTGCAGATCCAGGACGCTCGACGTGAAGCGCGCCCCGATGCGCTCCGGGCTACCGTGAACGACGGCAGCGTCGCCCGACCAGATCACCTGGCCACCCATGACGAGGTGGAATCCCTCGAGGATGCTGCCGGGAGCGAGCGCCAGCTCGGCGGGGGCGGTTGCCGCGAAGCCGGTGGCGCTCAGGTCGACAATCGCGAGCGGTCCGACCTCGATTCCATCGAAGCGAAACCGGCATTCGAGATCCGGCGGCAACTCGGCGGCGTTGAGCCGGGCGGGCCGGAATCGAACCGCAGCACCGCGCGCCCCGTCGAGATCTTCATGACGCGGGGGGACGGTCGAAATGGGGCGCCGTCCCGACGCCGGTGGCGCCGATTCCGGCCGGGGGGGGGCGGAGGAGGCAGGACGGGGTGCGCCAAAGGTTGGAGGGAGAGCCGTGACCGATCGACTTGGAGGGGACATCGCCATGAATAGACACACTAGGTACCGAACATTGCGGGAAAGTGACGTGCGCGTTTGTAGTTCGCATCCTTAGACTCTTTTTCACTGTCGCAGAAGATGGATTGGCGCGCAGTTGGTGCGATTTCCGGAACCGAAGGGCACGCGATGCCTCGGAAACGGTCCGGCTGAGATCTCGATGCGGGCCATGCGATGCCGCGCCGCAGCCTGGGCGAAGCCGCGCCCTCTGGGGCGTCGTCGACTGGGTCCTCGAACCGGGGCTGTTTCGATCCTTCCTGTGGCTTCGCACCGTGGACTTCGCGGTCGGAGGTGCGCGGGGTCGAGCGCCCCCTTGCCGACGAGGTGGGCGCACTCCTCTCCTTGTGAGCCGCCTCGATGACCTGGAGGGAGCGCTTCAGATGGTCGGCTTG
>OCTA010000513.1_pt1 | contig 35665 bp, 21 predicted proteins | sample 1538991 | NCBI WGS metagenome assembly OCTA01 (sample SAMEA3539302, study PRJEB22396) | soil metagenome | biome: tundra; feature: field; material: soil | place: USA | collected 2010-05 | depth 0.15 m | reverse complement strand
ACTGGAAACGGGCCATCGCCCGCGCGGATTGAGTTCACGAGAAGAGGCTCGGCGGCTGACCCGTCCCGCGCACATCGTGCATTTCTTCCGCGATGTGCATGGTCAATATCCGGTTACCCCGCAAGTCCTGGCCAAACGCACGTTGGAATACCGGGGGTGGGTAGAAGGTTACGCTCGCAACCACAAAATCCCCATGCTCAAAGGGGAAAAGGGCGTGAGCAAGGAAGATTGCGTCCGGCCTCATCTGCAACGCATGGAGCGGCGCAATCAACACGGGGTCTACTGCATTTTCACCAGCATGGAAATGGGCAGCACGTTCACCTCGAAGATGCCCAAGTTTCCTACCGATGATCCGGACTACCGCATCATCCGCCGCGTTCCGTCACGCTATTTGCATTACTACTTTTACATCCGCGATCCGGTGATCGGACCGCTGGCCATGTGCGCCGGTACGTACCTTCCCTTTCAAACGACGTATTACCTCAACGGCCACAATTTCATGGAGATTGAACTCCGTCGTCAGGGAGTGGCTTTTCGCAAAGACGACAACGCCTTCCTTGCGACCGCAGACCCGAAGGCATTGCAGGCGGCCGCCGACAAGTTGAGCGCTTCCATTATCGAGAAGCGGTTGAACTACTGGAGTTGGCTTCTCTGCCCCAAGTTTTCGCAAAAGGATCGCCAAGCCGTAAACCTACGCCGCGCCTACTCCATCAACCAGATCGAATACTGCCGGAACTTCATTTTCAAACGACACTTCCCGATCCACAAGATCTTTGAGCACTCCTGCGAAATGGGGTTGTTCCGCCTGACCGCCGACAAAGTGGCATACATCTTCGGAGTACGCGTCAGCAAACGGCTGCGCGGCAAGTTGCACAGTGTGCTCGAAAAGCCCGACCATGGCCATCACCTGCTGCGCATCTACTGCAAGAATCTGGTTGGCCGCATGTACGAAAAGTTCAGCACCTTCCTGCGGGTAGAAGTCTGCGTCAATCGGATGAAAGACCTCGGCCTCCAAAAAGGGCTGGAGAACCTGGGCTGCTTGCGCCAGAGACTCGTCGCCATTACGGATCGATTCGCCGGCTTCGAAGCCCAGTCCTTGAACGTTCACGTCGACTTCCCGCTCTTTCAACGAATGGCTCTGCCGGTGACGGCCGGCAAAACCAAAATCGCCGGTATCAAGATTCACGATACCCGGATGATGCGGCTGATGGAGGTGCTGCTGCACGGCGGCACGCAACTCAACGGGTGGCGAACCGCCGACATCCATCATGCCATCCTCGCCGCCTTCGGCCTACCGGCGAGCGCCTACACCCTCACCCAACTCCGCTACGACCTTCGCAAGATGAAAGCCCACGGCCTGCTCGGACGCATCGGACGAACCTACTCCTACCGCCTCACCGACAAGGGAACCAAAGCCGCGCTCATGTTCATCCTGTTCCACAAGCGCGTCTGCGGGCCGCTGGCCAACTCGCTGTTCCATCACCGCCCCGACCAAGCCCTCCAGCCGGTCAGCAAGGTCGAAACGGCCTATCATAAGGCCGATCACGCAATTCAACAGGTTCTCGATCTGCTTGCCGCATGAAAACTCTGAGAGATGAATTCTCAGACTGGCTCATGCTAGAAACTAGAAATGCCCGTGTGCGCCTCTGGGCGCAAGACCATACCTTCAGTCTGATCGGGCGACCCCGGGGACCGCAGATGCAGTGCGGCTGGCAGTGCGGTGCTGCATTGACCAGCCATCGGTTGCGGTCCACTTCCCCAGATGCCCCAACCGGCCCCTGCCCGGTCAAGAGCCACGCTACGCCGCATCTTACATTTTCATTTGACCCAACCGGGGCCGCTTTGAGTTACATCGTTAAATGGCTTGACACGCCTGTCGCACGACCACGCCCGATCCTAAGCGTACCGCTGTACGGAAAAGCGGCCTGCGGGTACTTGTAGAGCTACTTCTTGTAGGAGTGGGTGGGGGTGCTGTCGAGATGGTAGTAGCACTCTTTGACGTCCTCGCTGTGATTGCCCTCGTTGCCGGCCCAGCTCGTCCAAGAGAAAGGGCGGTAGGCTGCAAGCCTGGACGACGATCAGATTTGAGCGCCGCGGCTGGATAAAAGCCGTAGGCTTGTGGTCCGAGCTCAAATGAGCTTTCGTCGTTTGTGACGTTTATCACAACTGTAGACAACCAAGCTCTGCATTCTCAGGAGAATCCGGAGATTCCCCGCCTTCGCCGGGTGCGCAGGCAAAAGATGGTGAAGGAACTCACGCCCAGGGGTGATATCTTTAATCCAACGGATTCAAATTTCCGGCAGGGCAATCGCAGACGTCGAACCTGGATTCTTTGAGCACGGAAAAGGACCATGCCTACGAGCGATAAGAACAACGCCTGGAGGAATTTCGAGTCCGACCCGTCTTGTGCCGGTAGTCCGTCGATATTCGTCATTGACAGTGCCCCTCATCGCCGGCGGCTCCTCGATCTGAAACTGTCCGATCTGCGCCTGGAATTTGTGTTCTTGGACAACTCCTCGACTGCCGCGGACGTCGAACAGCTGCTACCCGCTGCGATCGTTCTCGTCGCTCTGGACGGCACGACTGAAGCCGCGCTGCAGATCGTCCAGACAATCAGGCATTCCGGTTGTGTAATTCTCTGCTACGCGGATGGTGCGGACGATTGGCCGATCGGCCGGCGTTGCGAGCCTCTGCTTGCCGGCGCGGAAGCTCTTCTGGACAGCACCAAGCCGGGGTTCAGCGAAGATGTGGCTGCATGGGCCCTCCGCCTGCTGGCCGAAGCGCGGGCGCACTGCGAGAGCGCGGAGGAGACCCGCGGCTGTATGCGGCGGCTCGGATTGGTCGGACGTAGCGAAGCGATGCTGAGTATTTTCCGCAAACTCATACGCTTTGCCCCGATCAGCGATCTGCCTGTCCTGCTCCTGGGCGAGACCGGGACGGGGAAAGAGGTCGCGGCCCGGGCAATTCACGCCCTCGATCCCAAACGGCGATCCAACAACTTCGTGCCCGTCAACTGCAGCGCGATGACGGCCTCGCTCGTGGAGAGTGAGCTCTTCGGGCACCGCCGGGGGGCGTTCACCGGTGCGGAGGAGCAGCGGAAAGGGCTGTTTCGAGCAGCAGCCGGTGGAACCCTGTTCCTCGATGAAATCGGGGAAATGGATCTCGCATTACAGGCGAAACTATTGCGCGTATTGCAGGAGCGCCGCGTCCTTGTCGTCGGTGAGGATCGAGAAGTGCCGGTCGATGTTCGGGTGATCGCAGCATCCAATCGCAATTTGACCGAGGCGGTGAACCGCGGTACGTTCCGGTCTGACCTTCTCCATCGACTGAATGTCCTTTCCTTAGTCATGCCTCCGCTTCGCGAAAGACCCGAGGACATCGAGATGCTCATCAAATACATATTAGAGGAGCGTCGCTCCGTTACCGGAAAACCCGTGCCATCGCCAAGCCAGGAGTTCGTGGATGCGCTGCAGGCTGTCGAACTCCGTGGGAACGTGCGGGAAGTAATGAACCTGGTACATCATGCGCTCGCGAATAACAGAAACGACACGCATCTCGAGCTGCAAGACCTCAAACCTGAAGTGTGGGCTGAACTCGCGGAGCGAGCGAGGACTTTCGAGCATTTGTCTCCCGCGCCCACCCGTTATGAGGCCTTTCCCCAAAGCCTTCAGGGTCTATTCGAGACGCACGCATGGAATTTCCGGCAGTCGGTCGATTCTTGCGAGAGGCTTTTGCTCGAAGAGGCCCTCAGGAAAGCGAACGGGAATCAGTCGCAAGCGGCTCGACTGATTGGTCTCAGCGCTCGAAGCCTCTACAACAAACTGCACAAACATCGACTGAACGGTCCCAAGTGACACCGCTTATGAGCGGCTGAGCTGGCGGACCGGCAGCAATCGTTAAGGTAGATCCCTCGGAAACAGTCTTCCGGCATCTCTGAGCCCCCCAAAGAAATCTCTTTCCGGGTGTAACGATGTCCCGGGTCGGGCCACTACTAGCTTTGCAGCAACTTGCGGGCGACGCCAGGGAATCACGCTCTGGCCAAACACGTGCTATACGGATGACACTTGGGGATTGGCACGGTTCCTGTGGAAGGAGTGCGGTGCTCAACGTGATTGACCGCCGTGTGCGCTTTAGGCTTCGCGACGTGTGCATTCCGGATGTAGATGAGTTGCTGGCTACGCTCTATGGCGAACAGGTTGTTGAGGGCACGATAATCGACGTATCCGGGCAAGGCGATACGCGCGAGGGGTTCGCGGTCGTGCAAATGGTTGGGATGAACAAACCCGTGGTCGTGCCATTGGCGTTGGTTCTCTTCATTAACGGCCACAAGGACTAATTACCTGGCGGGGCGATCTTCGTCGGAGGTCCCGAACGGCGGAAGCTTACCCAGGATCGTGTCAATTATGGAAGCTCACGAGACCCCCGGCGAACTTCTCTGGTACGCCGTCCAAACGAAACCGCAACACGAGCCTCGAACCGAACAGAACCTGCGTGTGTCCGGGTTCGAGACGTTTGCTCCGACGATTCGCGAGCGGTCACCGCTCAAGATCGGGACGCAGATGGGCTACCGTCTTGCGCCGCTCTTTCCCGGTTACATTTTTGCCCGATTTGTCGCGGAACAACACCTATGGCGCATCCGAAGGACTAGCGGCGTGCGGGATATCGTTGATTTCGGCAACGGTCCGGCTCGAGTCGATGACGAGGTGATCGAATTGCTGCGGGCGAGGGTCGCCCAACACGAAACGCAAACGCAGACGCCACGGCTCGTGCCGGGCGAAAACGTGATCATCCAGGACGGGCCCTTGCGAAATCTGGTCGGCGTTTTTGAGGGTGAGACGAAGGGCTGCGAACGTGTGGCAGTGCTGCTGTCGGCCATCCACTGGCGGGCGCGCGCGGTGGTGGACGTTCACTCTCTCGCGAAGGTCGACGCAGGGGCATCAAAGTTCGAAGCTCGCCGCGCCGGCGGGTAGATCCCGCGCCGCCGTGGATCACAGGGCTCTCAGGGAACGGGAAGGAGAATTTGCCGATGCTGGTCGAGGCGCTTGCGATGCTTCTAAAGCAGCTGAATGACTACATCTCGCAAGTAGACGTGAGTGCGGGCGCCCCGGACGAGGCGGTGTCGGGCAACATCGCCCAATTGGATCGCCCGGAGGTTGCCACGGAACTGGAGAACCACCTCGTCTTGAGCTTGGTCAACATCGAGGAAGAGCGGGCGCTCAAGAACGGCCCGACGGCCTTCACCACGGGCAGCGGCGTTGTCACGTACCGGAACCGTCCGGTTCATCTCAACCTCTCCCTGCTGTTCACCGCCAATTACCGCACCTACGGAACGGCCCTGCGGCGTCTCTCGCAAGTGTTGACGTTTTTCCAGGGCAAGCAGAAGTTCACGTTCGCCAATTCCCCCATTCCCAACCTTCCTCAGTCGGGAATCATTGACTTCTCGCTGGCGATGGATCTGCTTTCGCTGAGCTTCGAAGAAGTCAACCACCTTTGGGGATTTCTCGGCATGAAGGAAAGTCCGTTTGCCCTCTACCGGGGCCGCCTGGTCGTGATTGCCGACCAACGTGTGCTGGACAGTGGTGCGCCCATCCAGGACCTTGTGGTTACGAGCCAAGGCATGACGGCATGATTCGGTACCGGCCTCTCTTTCAAGTAGATATTGTGCACGACTACTTTCTCAGCCGAGGGGATGTCGTTTTCGAGGCGAACGCGGATGCAGATCGCGCGGCTCTCTCCGGTCTCTATGCCGTGAACGACTATCTCGAAATCGTTCCCGACCAAACAACGGTCTCGACGCTGGCAGGCCACAAGATGCTCTTCAGGGCGACGGGCACCGGATTCACCGTTGCCGTTCGACTCGACCCGCTGGCAGCCGATATTCGACCGCTGGTTCCCCCACCGGCCGATTTCAAACTGACCTTCGCCTTGCGACTGGCGGAAGCGGAGTTTGGGAATTACACGGAACTTGGTCCGGTCACCACGGGTTTCTACCGGCTCGGCAACGACTCGCAGAACAGCACGGCGGGCGTGAACTTTCTCTCGAGCCCGGTGCCGGTCTTCTCCGCGACGCGAAAGTACGTTGCGGGCGAGATCCGCGCCGAGGCGTCGGGCGCGACCTTCAATTTGTTTCTCGCGCTCCGAGACACCGGACCCGCGGCGGCGCCGGTGGCGGCCGACTGGAGGCGCATTCCGCCCGACACATGGAGCGCGGCCGCGACGTTTCAAAAAGGGGACGTGGTCCTCTTCAGCAACCAAATTTTCCGGGCGCTGGTGGACAGCCCGGGCACGGACCTGACCAAAACAACGGACTGGCAAGCGGTGGGAACACTGGGTAATCAGTACGTAACCGTCACCGACGCGATCCTGCCTGTTCCCGCCCTGTTCAACCTGGACATCAGTGACGCGTCCCTGGCGCAGGCGACGATTCGCGTCATTCCGGCGGGCGGAACCGCCGCCGCGACGGAGCAGACGTTCACGGCCGCGCAGGGCACACTTAGCCAGGTGCAGATCGATCTGCGGGGGCTCGCGCCGGGACGCTACCGCGTGGTCATCCTCGACTCGAACAACGCCAGCGTTCGTGAACTCCCGTGCTTCCTCTCGCCGCGAGCCATCATCGAGAACTGGTTCGGCGTCATCGAGATCGGCATCGGTACCGGCAATTTCGCCCTACTCAACAACGATGGCACCCTGCGAACTCCGCGTTATGTTGCACGCTTCCTGAACCGCGCCACGCGCTGGCGCTACATCTTTCCCGCGGCGCAGAAGGTTGGCACCGGCGCGGATGTGGCTGTCGATTCCGGTAACAACAGTATTCTGGTCACGCCGGATCCCCGCCCCCTAACGCGGTTCGGCGCCGGCTCGCGATTACAGGCCGACTCCCCCGCCACGCCGGCTGTGAACGAGGAAATTTTCCTGCCGGCCCCCGAAGTGAAACGAATCCGGCGCGAAAACGCCGAATGGTTTTCCGAAACCCATGTCCCCAACATCACTGTAGGACCCTAAAACGATGGCATTGAATCTAAGAACGCCGGGCGTTTACATCATCGAGGAATCCACCTTTCCACCATCCGTGGTTGAGGTCGAAACCGCGATTCCCGCCTTCGTCGGCTACACGAACGCGACGCAGTACTCCGGAGAGAACCTCCTCAACCGGCCGGTCGCTATAAATAACCTGCTCGAGTTCCAGGAGATCTTCGGGCCGGCGCCGCTCATCGGCAATTTCACCGTGGCGGTGGACGAAGAGGGCAACGTCTCAGGCGCCATCACCGATCCGACCGCCAACTCCAGGTTCCGGCTGGCCTACGCGATGCGCCAGTTCTACGATAACGGCGGCGGCCGGTGTTACGTGGTCAGCATCGGAAACTACACCGCCAGCGCGGTCTTCACCGATATCGCCACGGCGCATCTGGCGGGGCTGGATGCGCTGGCGCGCGAAGACGAGCCCACGCTGCTGGTCTTTCCCGACTTGAGCGGCATGGCGCCGTCGGATGCAAGCAAGGCGGACCAGGTGGCGGCGGTTCGGGCGTCGTATCACTCGGTACTGGTGCAGGCGCTCAGCCAGTGCGCGACGCTGGGCGATCGCTTTTTGATCTGCGAACTGTGGGACGGCGCCACGGCCGGTAACGCGGGAATCGCGGCGTTCCGCGACGGAATCGGCACGCGCAACCTGAAATACGGGGCGGCTTATCACCCGTTCATCCAGACCACCATGCCGTGGAATTGGGACGAGGGCACAATCAAAGTCTCGCAACTTGCGCGCCGCAACGACGACGGGACTTTGACGCGGCCGAGCCCGCACAACAACATGACTTTGACGGCGCTCACGTCGGACGCAACCAATCCCAGCCCTCTGATCTACGCCAACGTCCGCGGCGCGCTGAGCCTGTTCAGCGTCATAGTGCCGCCGGCCGCCGCCGTAGCCGGCGTCTACGCGACCGTCGACCGGACGCGAGGCGTCTGGAAGGCCCCCGCGAACGAGAGCCTGGCATCGGTGCGTTCCCCGACGGTGGCGATCACCCAGGACCTCAATGACAACATGAACGTCGATACCAGCGGCAAATCGATCAACGCCTTGCGCGGGTTCGCGGGCAAAGGGTTCCTGGTCTGGGGCGCACGCACGCTGGCCGGCAACGACAACGAGTGGCGGTACGTGCCGGTTCGCCGCTTCTTCAACATGGTCGAAGCGTCGTGCAAGAACGCCACCGAGCCATTCGTGTTCGAGCCGAACGACGCCGGCACGTGGGTCAAAGTGAAGGCAATGATCGAGAACTTCCTGGTGGTGCAATGGCGGGCGGGCGCGCTGGCCGGGGCGAAGCCGGCAGACGCGTTCTACGTGCGGGTGGGGCTCGGAACCACCATGACCGCCCAGGACGTTCTCGAGGGCCGGATGATCGTGGAGATCGGCATGGCCGTGGTTCGCCCTGCCGAATTCATCGTCCTGCAGTTCTCTCACAAGATGCAGGAGGCGTGAGCCGGAGCATCGCGGTTGAGCAATTCCATAGCAGGTAAAGCGGGAGCAGAGAGTCGCCATGGCTTACAAAACACCCGGAGTTTACGTCGAAGAAATCACCACGCTGGCGCCCTCAGTGGTCGCCGTCGAAACCGCCATTCCTGCATTCATCGGGTACACGGAGACGGCAGTCGATGCGGGGGGGAACAATCTCACGTTTGTGCCCACGCGCATCACGTCGCTGCTCGATTATCAAGCTCTGTTCGGCGGGGACTTCGTGCCGGCCATGTACCAAGTGGTGCTGGACACGACCGCGGGCAACGCGGTGGGAGCGGTGTCGCCGCACAATGCCGGCAACACCGAGCGGCGGTATCGCCTCTTCAGCTGCGTCCGCCATTACTACGCCAACGGCGGCGGGCCATGCTACATCGTCTCGGTGGGTGCATACACCGACGCGCCGGCTTTGGGCACGAGCACTACGGGGTTGCTTGGCGGCCTGACCAGCGTCGCGCCGGTAGACGATCCCACGCTGCTGGTATTCCCCGACGGCGTGTCGTTGAGCGTTGCCAATATGGGCGCGTTGCAGGTGGCGGCGCTGGCACAGTGCGAAACGCTGCAGGACCGGTTCGTGATCATGGATCTGTGCCAGGGCGATCAGCCCGCGTCTCTGGCGCTTGACCCGATCGCGAATTTCCGCCAGAACGTCGGCACCAACAGCCTCAAATACGGGGCCGCGTATTACCCGTGGCTCCAGACGATCTATACGCCGGATGTGCATTTCCGGCAACTGAGCCTGGTTACGCCGGCGCTGGGCGCGATTTCCAATGCCACCATCGACGCCTTGACGGGCGACCCCGTTCTGGATGCCCTGCCGGGTGCGGTGCGCGGGGCCGATTCGACAGTGGCCACCGTGGTGAGCGCCGTGAACGTGGGCGCCATGACGAACCCCGGTGCGTTGACGCTGACCCGCGACAACTTCGCACAGTTGACGGATGAATTCGCGGCGCTGCTCGACAGGCTGCGGCAGGCGCCCTCCGCCGCTACGGATGCGGACGTCCGGCAGCGGTTCACCAATCTGCTGCTGCTGGGGCGCGCCATCGCGCTTGGCTTGCGCGCGCTCGAGACGACCGTTGGGCTGCCGGCGGGGCTCTCGCTGGCGATCACCGATTTGAAAGGCAACACCGATCTCCGGGCGACCGTAAGCGGGCTGGTTGCCTACGAGAAGAACACCGATGTGATGAGCGCCGTCTCGTCTACCCGGGCGGCCACCGACGTGGCGACCGACTACGCGAGCCTGAACGGGTCGGACTGGATCAAGCCGAACGCCACCGTCACCGCGATTGCCGCCAACGCCGATGTCTTCAAGGGCGCCAACCTGCGCGAGACGGCGCTCAATGCGGGGGTGGCGCTGCGGACCTATTTCGAACCGCTCGCCGCGGCGGTCCTCTCGCTGTTCTCCGCGGCCGATTTCCTCTCCGGGGAAGCCGAGAATCAACTATTTGCAAGTCACCCCGTTTTTGGCGACATCGTCAGTCAGGTCAACCGAACCATGGTACTGCTCCCGCCATCAGGGGCAATCGCCGGCGTTTACGCCTTCGTGGACCGGACGCGCGGCGTATGGAAGGCGCCGGCCAATGTGTCCCTGGGGGACGTGAGCGCCGCCGCCGTAAAGATCAACGATCAGATACAGGAAGACCTGAACGTTACGAACACGGGCAAGAGCGTGAACGCCATCCGCGTCTTTGCCGGCAAGGGCTGCCTGGTCTGGGGCGCGCGGACGCTGGCCGGCAACGACAACGAATGGCGCTACGTGCCGGTGCGGCGCTTTTTCATCATGGCCGAGGAGTCGATCAAGAAAGCGACTGAGCCGTTCGTCTTCGAGCCCAACGATCGTGGCACATGGGTGCGCGTGCGGGCCATGATCGAGAACTTTCTAATCGTAGAGTGGCGGCAGGGCGCGCTGGCGGGCGCCGTGCCGGCGCAGGCGTTCTTCGTCAAGGTGGGGCTGGGGGAGACCATGACCGCGCAGGACATTCTCGAGGGCCGGATGATCATCGAGGTGGGCATGGCGGTCGTGAGGCCCGCGGAGTTTATTGTCCTGAGATTCTCGCACAAGATGCAGACTTCCTGAGATCCGTAGCGCAAAACACATCACCAAGGAGATGATATATGGCTGATTATCCGATGCCGAAATTCCACTTTCAGGTGCAGTGGGGCGGCACCAAGATCGGCTTCACCGAAGTCACCGGTCTGGAGGTGACCACGGAGAAGATCGAATACCGCGACGGGGCGAGCAAGGAATATCACAAGACCCGCATGCCGGGCATGCAGACCTTCGGCGATCTGACACTGAAACGCGGTGTGTTCGCAGGAGACAACGAGTTCTACGCATGGTGGAACACCGTGGCGCTGAACACGGTGGAGCGGCGCGACATTACGATCAGTCTGCTCAACGAATCGCACGATCCCGTCGTGGTGTGGAAGGTCAAGAAGGCGTGGCCGACCAAGGTCACGTCCACTGATTTGAACGCGGGCGGCAACGAAACCGCCATCGAGACCCTGGTGCTGACGCACGAAGGCCTGACGATGGAGAACGGGTAACGCATGGATCTGGACTATCCACATCCAGGCTTTCACTTTCTGGTGGTTTTCGAACTGGCGCTGCAGTTTCCTAACGACGTGCGCTTCCAGGAAGTGTCGGGCCTGACCGTCAGCACGGAATTCGAGGCTTGGCCCGAAGGCGGCGAAAACCGATTCGCGCACCAACTGCCGAAGAGCCTCCAGTTCGGCGAGCTCGTGCTCAAGCGGGGGAAGTTTCTGGGCTCGGGGATCCTGCAATGGGCGCGGCAGGCGATGGAGCAATTCAAGTACAAGCCGACGAACCTGATGATCTCGCTGCTCGACGACAATCACCTGCCGATCTATAACTGGTACGTCGTGAATGCCGTTCCGAAGCGTCTGGAGATCTCGGGAATCAATGCCGCGAACAACGAGATCCTGGTCGAGACGCTGGCGCTGAACTACCAATACTTCAAGTACTACGACCCGGCCAGCATCGCGCTGGATGCGGCAGCGGGCGCCGCCGCGGCTATCGGTCTGTGAGCGCCATGCCTATCGAAATCCGCGAACTCGTCATACGCGCCACGGTCGATCCGTCGGGGGCGGCCGGGCATGAGAGCCGCAGGCACAAGCCGTTGCATGGATACAAGAAATCGCCGTACGGGCAGCACGCGGAAGCCGGGGACGACGTAGTGCAGAAGTGCGTCCGGGAAGTTCTGCGCATACTCGCCGACAAGCGGGAGCGGTGACATGGGACTATTCAACACGGCCAAGCTCGAGAAACTGACGCTGCGCGCGTTCAAACCCTTGACCAAAACAGGCGATAAGCCGGAGACCTCCGACGCGGCCGCGGACTGTTATACGGTTCAGGTCAACCCCAGCAGCTATACGCTCAATCGACGGGTGAACTATACGTATAACAAAGGACTGGGCTTTACGAAAGGCGAGGCGATCCACGCGAACGACGATCCCGTGGATCTCGATTTCGAGTTCCTGTTCGACGGCACTGGCGTGATTCCGAAACCGGCGCCGCTTGGGGACATTCCACTCGTCGGGGCGATCGCGTCGGCGCTTTCGCATAGCAAGCCCTTCGTGGTCCAGGACGAAATCGCCAGGTTCGAAAAGGTTGTATACGACTATTCGAGCGAGGAGCACCGGCCGCGGGCGCTTCTACTCGTGTGGGGAACCCTGGTATTTCCGTGCGTGCTGGAATCGGTGGACTACCGCTTCACGCTGTTCGCGGAAGACGGCACGCCGTTGCGCGCAGTGGCAAAATGCACGTTCTGCGAGCACGTGCCGGAGGCCGAGGCCGAGCAAGAGAAAGACGCCAAGTCGCCGGATCTCACCCACCTGCGCGACGTTCGTGACGGCGACACGCTACCGTTGCTCGCGTATGACGTCTATGCGGACGCCCAACTCTATCTCGAAGTGGCGCGAGTCAACAAGCTGATCAACTTCCGGCGGCTGCGGCCGGCGACGCGCCTCTCCTTTCCGCCGCTCGACAAACAGGTGGCGAAATCGTGAGTTCCCTGCCGATCACCGCGGCGACCGACGTCGTAACGTTGACGATCAGCGTCGACGACGCCGAACTGCCGGGAACCGTGGCGATTCTCGGCGTGGAAATCCTCAGCCAGGCGAACCGGATTCCCTATGCGCGGTTGCGCATCGGCGACGGCAATGCGGCCCGCGGCGATTTCGCCCAGAGTAGCGGCAGTCTGTTCGTTCCGGGAGCATCGATCTCCATCCAGGGCGGCTATCACGGCCAGACCGATCCCGTGTTCAGTGGAGTTGTGCTCAGTCAGCGTGTGGTGGTGCGGCGCGGCTCCTCCTGGCTCGAAGTCGAGTGCCGCGACGCGGCGTTCAAAATGACCCTGGTCCGGCGGAACCGCTATTTCGAGAATCAGAGCGACAGCGACGTCGCGACAACGGTGCTGAACGCCTACTCGGGTGACGGCGTTTCGGCCGGCGATATCCTGGCCACCACGGTGGTCCACCCGCAGCTTCTGCAATACCAGGCCACCGATTGGGATTTCATGGTCACCCGCCTGGAATCGGCGGGCCAGCTCTGCTTTGTGGACGCGGGCAAAGTCAGCAGCGCCAAACCGTCGCTCGACGGCAACCCGGTGGCGGATATCGGCTTCGGCGCAACGGTGCTCGAGCTGGATGCCGAGATCGACGCGCGAACCCAGACCGGCGGAGTGCGGGCACAGGCGTGGGATCCTTCGGGACAGTCGCTGCTGGACGTTTCGGCGGCGGATCCCCAGTGGAGCGGCAACGGCAACCTCAGCGCAGGCACACTGAGCGACGCGGCCGGCCGAAAAGAGGATCTTCTGTGGCACGGCGGCACTTTAGCCTCGGACGAGCTACAGGCGCTTGCTGACGGCGCGATGCTGCGCGCGCGCCTCGCGGCCGCGTGCGGCCGGGTGCGCTTTCGAGGGCTGTCCGCGGTGCGGCCGGGCTCGGTGCTTACGCTGTCGCGGCTCAGCGATCGTTTCAACGGGACGGTCTATGTCAGCGGGGTGCGCCACGAGTTCAGCGGCGGCAACTGGACCACGGACGCCGAGTTCGGGATGCCGCGCGAGACCCACGCCGAGCGCGTCGCGATGAGTCATCTGCCGGCCGCGGGATTGGCGGCCGCCGTCCATGGCTTGCAGATCGGCATCGTCACCGAACTGGCCAGTGATCCGGGTAACGAACATCGCATCCGGGTGAAAGTCCCGCTCGCGGGAATGGATGAACACGGCGTGTGGGCACGCGTTGCTACGCTCGACGCCGGCGATCAGCGAGGGACCGTCTTTCGTCCGGAGAAGGACGACGAAGTGGTGTTGGGTTTCTTTGACGACGACCCGGGGCAGCCCGTGGTGCTCGGTATGCTCCACAGCGGCGCGAAAGCGCCGCCGATCACGCCGACCGCCGACAACGACCTCAAGGGATACGTCTCGCGCAGCAAGGTGGCTCTGCGGATCGACGACAAGAAGAAGGCCGCGATCCTGGAGACGCCCGGCGGCAACCGCCTCACACTGAGCGACGACGACGGAGGGGTCAAGTTGGAGGATCAGAACGGCAACTCGATCGTGATGAACCAGGACGGCATCGCGCTGACGAGCAAGAAGGCCGTGACGATCAAGGCCGACTCGGATTTCAAGGCCGATGGGATGAACGTGACAATCAAGGCGACCAGCGGCGCGACGGTCAAAGGCACCAGCACCGCGGAGATTTCGAGCAGCGGCCAACTGACTGTCAAGGGATCGATGGTCATGATCAATTGAGGAGACGAGAGAGATGCCACCAGCAGCGCGAGCCGGCGATATGCATGTTTGTCCGATGGTGACGGGCGTGGTGCCGCACGTCGGGGGCCCGGCCCTGCCGCCCGGCGAGCCGATTGTCTTGATCGGCGGCATGCCCGCGTTGCGCGTGGGCGACATGCTGACGTGCACGGGACCGCCGGACACTGTTGCCGCCGGCAGCGGCACTGTCACGATCGGCAGTATGCCGGCCGCCCGGCTCGGCGATCAGACGGCGCACGGCGGCAGCATTATCCTCGGCTGCTTCACGGTGATGATCGGAGGCTGACCGTGGCGGACGAGCAGTTTCTAGGAAAAGGATGGGCCTTTCCGGTGACCTTTGCCAACCAGGGCAGGGCCGTGACCGTGGTGGAGGCGGAAACGGACATCCTGCAGAGCCTTGACATCCTGCTGTCCACGCAAACCGGCGAGCGGGTGCTCAATCCGACGTTCGGCTGGAAGCGCGGCTCGCTGATGTTCGAGCCGTTATCCACATCCTTTGCCGCGTACCTGGCGCGGGAGATCGAGATGGCGATTCTGTTCTTCGAATCGCGGATCCTACTCAACAGCGTCAACTTCGAGACCGAGCCCGACCAGGAGGGGCTGGTTCTGATACGGATCGACTACACGATTAAGACGACGAACACGCGGACCAATCTGGTGTACCCGTTCTACCTCACTCAGGCGACGAACGTATGAGCACGGACCTGTTTCGGCGTTACGGAAACCTGCTGCGGTCGGACGGGACGAACCAGTTGCAGCGCCTCCTGCCCGCGCTGGAGGCCGATTACATCGTCCCCGACGAGCGGGCGTTCTCCGACCTGGTGAAGTACGCAAGGAATGTGGCCGCCGAAGTCCGTTACTACGACCTGAGCGGCCAATCCACCGGCGACTGGCGTCCGCTGGTGGAATCGCTGCTGGATCCGGCGACCGGCCAGGTGGTGCCTGCCGCGCAGCTCGAAGCCTTGCTGGACGGACGCGCGAACTGGCCCCCGCACCTGGTCCTGTTCCTCGCCTTTCTGAAAGTGTTCCAGAACCTGCAAGGCGATCTCAATCAACTCACCGTAAGGCACCTGCGCTACTACTACGGGACGGCGCTCGGGATTCAACCGCTGGCGGCCACGCCCGACGACGTTCACGTCCTGTTCACCCTGGCGCGGAATGCGGCTCCGACACTGCTTCCGGCCGGCACGCTGCTGGACGCCGGCAAAGACGAGAAGGGGCGCGCGCTGGTCTACGCGACGCAAAACGATGTGGTGGTCACGGCGGCCACGGTGAGCGGTATCGCGCGCCTGGTGATGGAGCTCGATCGCCTCAAGAACCGGCGCTTCTTCATGGCCCAAGGCTTTTCCGACCTCGAAGGCCCCGGCAAGTACACGTTTGGCTCGGGACAGCTCGACCTCGATGTCACCCAGCGATACATGACCGAAGCGCCCCTGGGGTTCGCGGTGGCGGCGCCGATCCTGAGCCTGGCGGAGGGCAGCAGAACCATCAGAATCCTCGCTCATCTCGCCCCGCCGTCCACGCCGGTGGTTGCCCAGGACATCGGGTATGCGCTCGACGTCACGCTCACGGGCGCGAAAGGCTGGCTGGCGGCCGACAGCCTTCAAGCCAATCTGATCGACAAAGATGCTTTTGGGAATCCGGCGCTCTCTCTCACGGTTTCGCTCGGCGAAGCCGCGACGGCGGTGGTCGCGTTCGACCCGAAGCTGCACGGGCCAGGACCGGCGGCCGGCCCGCTGCTGCGCTGCCTGATAAAGGGCGCCACCGGCATCTATGAAACGCTCGACGGCCTGGTAGTCAAGCAGGTGGAGATGTCGGTCGCGGTCCAGGGTGTTCGCACGCTGGTGGTCCAGAACACGGATGGGCCGCTGAACTCGAGCCAGGCCATGCCGCTGTTCGGCAGTCAGCCTCAGCTCGGTTCGACCTTTTACATCGGCAGCAGCGAAGTGTTCGCGAAGAGGTTGACTTCACTTGGTGTGCGCCTGGAGTGGAAGTCGCCTCCGCCGGATCTCTTCGTCCACTACCGCCAGTATTTCGACTACGTGGACGCCGCGCTTTCGGACAACTTCTACGCATTCTTTCAGGCGAACCTGGATCTGCTCTACGGTCGCCAATTCCGCCTCCTTTCGGCGAACCAGCGTCTCTTCTCCCCGGTGACGACCGATCCGCAGACGATCCAGGCCGTATCGAGCGATTTCGATTCGGCGTTCGCGGGAACCCCGTACGAAGAGCAGCCGGATCTTGGACCACTCCAATCGTTCGATACCGGCAGCAAATTCGGCTTCGTGCGGCTCGTGCTCAACGAGCCCAATCGAGTTGACATGGCCCAATATGCCTCGACGATTCCCTTTGAGGCGTTTGGCCACAGCGCATTCCCCCGGCGGTACACGCAGAGTGCCATTGCCCTGGCCCAGTGGACGCCGGCGTCACCGAACGCGAAGCCGGCTTTGCCGAGCGACCCGTACACCCCCGTTCTCAAAAGCCTGTCCCTCGATTACAGCGCGACGGCGGTTCTGGTTCCGGGCGACATTCACAGCGCCGCCACGTTTCTCATCGTGGGCCCTTTCGGCGTCACACGGGCGGGGACGCAAGCGGCCGCGCGCGTGGTGCCGGAAATCGACGGGCAGGCGGCGCTGTACCTCGGCATCGGGCAGGTGACGCCGCCCGCCAACCTCCCGCTGTTGTTCCAGATCGACGCCGGCACGGCGACCTCGACACAGGTGCTGAAACCCGGCGACGCGCAGTGGAGCTATCTCGCCGCGGGAGATTCGTGGCAGACGTTGAACTCGTCCGCAGTGCTCGACAGCACCGAGGGCTTTCAGAAGGCGGGTCTGATCGCGATTGCGGTGCCGTCAGACGCCGCTCTCGATCACGATAGCCTGACCTCCGGCCTGATTTGGCTGCGGGCGGTCATCCAGCTCCCTCCCGAGAGCGCTTCGAGAACGGTGGATGTGAAGCCGAATGCCGCATTGGCGCAGTTTCAGCCCGCCACCGGCCTGACCATCGACGATTACGTGCAGCACCTCCTTACCCCGCTGCCGGCCGGCACCATCACCAAGCTGGTGAAGCGGAACGCGAACATCCAAGCCGTCCAGCAGCCGAGTCCTTCCTTCGCCGGGCGGGGACTCGAAGGCGACACCGGGTACTTCCAGCGCATCAGCGAACGTTTGCGTCATCGGAACCGCGCGGTCACCGCATGGGATCTGGAGCGGCTCGTGCTCGAAGCCTTTCCCGAAGTCTTCAAGGTCAAGTGCCTGCCCCACACTGATGCAACCGGATCGTTCAAGGCCGGAGAGGCGGCGCTGGTGATCGTGCCGAACGTGCAAAGGACGGGCGCCGTCAACGTGCTGGAGCCGCGGGCCAGCGCCGTGCTGATGGAAGAGATCGAGCAGTGTGTGGCCGGGCTGACGTCGGCTTTCGCGACCGTACATGCCATTCAACCGGTGTTCGAGCGTCTCCGCGTCGAGGCGAACGTCGTATTCCAGACGGGTCGCGACCCGGGATACTACTCCGGGGTACTGGACGCCGACCTGCGGCGGTTCCTCTCCCCCTGGGCGTATCAGGACGGCGTCGACATCCTGTTCGGCGCCCGAATCTACCGCTCGGAAATTTTGGCATTCGTGGAAGGCCGCGACTACGTCGACCACCTTACCGATTTCAACCTCTATCACAGCTTCGATGGTCCGCCGCGCGACGGCATCGGTTCGATGACCATCGGCGTGGATTTCTTCATCCGGGCCAAGCCTCAGCCCGCCATTTCCCAAATGGCGGTCAACGACGATTTCGTCGTCGGGCGCGGCGTCGAGGTGGCCGAGACGACACAGCCCCAGGCAATCCTCGTGTCGCACCCCCAGCACCTGATCAGGGCGGTGGCTGCCGGCTCCGAGGTGTGCCCGGGCGCGATCACGCTGGGGATTGGTTACATGACCGTGGGATTGGATTTGATTGTGCAGCCGGTGGCGGCGTCATGAACGGCGCGCCGGCGTTGGCTGAAGTACAACAGTTGCGGAGAACCTATGAGCGAACGAACGCGAGATTTTCTCAAACCGGAGTTTAAGGACGGCGAGCGGCCTTCAGGCGCGGATTTCAGCGACCTGATCGACAGCTTCGTCAACAAGCAGACTGACGGCGTCTCTTTCGACAGCGACGGGAATTTCTTGCTGCCCCGTGGCGTCCGACTGGGCGATAGCGCGGGCGCCGTCGCCGGCGGACTGCGATTCAACAGCAATCAGCTGCAGGTCTTCACTGGCGGCGCCTGGGTCAACGTCGCGGCCGGCAGCGCCGGCGCCTTCCAGCCGCCTCCCACGACAACCCCGGCTGCGGTCGCGCACGATGGGAACGTCGGGATCGGGACCTTTACGGTGGCTCCGACGTTCCGCCTCGAGGTGCCCTTGGGAACGACGGGCGCGGTTGCCGATCAGGTGCGATTCGGCAGCGTCGTCTGCTCGAACGGCAGTGCCGCTTCCGGCGGCTTCGCCGTAATCTCCAATCAGACTCAGGCAGCGGTGAGCGTCAACACCAACTTCGCGCTGCGCCAATCTCCAAATGGGGCAACGCACATCAATGCGACCACCGGACAGGTCATCGGCTTTCGGCAGGGCGGAACTTCGATTCGGCTGGGTGTGTCCGCCGCCGGCAATGTCGTGGTCGGTAGCGAGGCCGATCTGCCTGGCGCACCGGCGGGGGCGGTCTTTCAAGTCAACGGAGATGTTTTCAAAGTCCCATCCAATGTCTGGGGTACATCCGATGCCCGGGTCAAGGAGGACGTGCGCGATCTCGATCTGGGCTTATCCGAGTTGCGCCAGGTGCGGCCGGTGCGCTTTCGATACAACGGACGCGCAGGCACGCCGGCTGGCCGGCCCGGCGTTGGCGTGCTTGCGCAGGAGATCGAGACGGTCTTTCCCGAAACCGTCGAGCGCGTAAACGTAGCGGACGATCCGTCGCTTGACGATCTGCGAGTCTTCGATCCCGCGGCGCTGACGTTTGTCCTGATCAACGCCGTGAAGGAGCTTGCCGCCAAAGTCGAGCACCTGGAGCAGGAGCTCGCCGCGGCGGCCAACAAGCCGTCGATCGCATCCGCTACCGCGTAGCCGAACCTCCTTTATGAGTGATCCGGTCACCATCTCGAGCGCCCCGCCCGCACAGGTATCCATGAACTACTCCGCCCTCCGCGAGGGCGGGATGGAGTTGATCCGCCAGTGGGCCGGCGAAAGCTGGACCGATCACAACCTCCACGATCCAGGCATCACGATCCTGGAGGCCTGCAGTTACGCCATGACCGAGCTGGGCTTGAGGGTTCAGCTCGATATCAGCGACCTGCTGCGCAGCGGCGAATCGAATCGGGCAGCCGACCTCGTGCCCGCGCATCGCGTCTTGCCCGTGGGGCCGGTCAATCCTCTGGATCTGCGGGGTGTGCTGCTCGATCACCCGCTGGTGAGCGACGCGCAGATCTTCCTGCCGGCGGACGGGGAAGTCCAGTTCTACGAGCTCGTGGGCAATGATCCGCCCCTGACCTACACTCCCGGCACCGCCCGCATCCGGCCGGGCGGGCTTTACGAGGTGCTTGTCGAGCTGGCCGATCGGGATCTGAACTCGAACACGTATTCGTTCTCGGTCTCTTCCGGCGGCCAGAACTACGCCGTCGATCTCGCATTGCCGTTCTGGGACGAGCCGGAAGCCGCGCCCTTCCGGCAAGGCGCGGTGGTCACCGCCGTGGCGATGGTTCCCGACGGCGTCATCTTCTGGCGCCCGCTGCCGGAGTCGCAAAGCTACTTCGGGAAGCTGGACGTTAGCTACACGACCTCCGCTGGACCCGACCACGTCGTCACCTGGGCCCTGCTTCAGATCACGACGGTGCTCTCACAGCCCGGTGCCGTGGTTCCCGGAATTCTGGTGGCTGTACGCACGGCCGTGGAGTCCGCCGCGGCAGGCGCGCCTGTTCTTCTATTCACCGACCGGGTGAAGCAGGCCGCCGCGGCGGTGAATCAGATCCAGAGCTATCTCTCCGGATGGCGAAATCTCGCCGAGCAGGCGGTGCGAATCGGCGTGGCGCGGGTGCAGGAAATCGCGGTTCGGGCGCACATCGAAGTGACCGGCGGTATCGACTTGGAGCAGCTCCTGGCCGAGATTTTCGACGACCTGGACCAGATGCTCTCACCCCGCGTGCAGTTCGATTCGCTCGCCACCCGAATGAGCACGCAGCCGGATCCCGGCGGCATTTACGATGGCCCGCTGCTGCGCAACGGCTTTCTGGACCCGAGCGCCCTCGCAGTTACGCATCCGGCGGTCCTGTTTCTCTCGGACGTGCTGCGTCTGATCATGCGCCGGCGCAGCCCGGCGGATACCGATGTGGTGACCCAGGAGAATCCGCTTGGCCGCGATATCGTCGCCGTGACCGACCTGGCCCTGACCAACTTCATCAACAACCGTCCGATTACCTCCGACGCGGAAACCTGCCTGAAGCTGGTCGATATCCAGCACTACCGGCCGCGCCTGAGCATCGCCAAATCACGGATCGTGCTGGTGCGCAACGATTCCGAGGTCAGTTACGACATCAACCGCGTGGAGCAGCTCTTCCTCGGCCTGCAACAGGCGGCCGACCTGGGGTTGCGCACGGGTGACACATCTCCGGTCTGGCCGGTGGCGGACGGCGATTCGCTGCCGGTGGAGGATTACACGCCGCTGCAAAACGAGTTGCCGGCCATCTACGGCGCCGGCCAGGCGGAGCTGCCCGACAGCGCCGGACTCGCGAGACAGGCGGCGGTGAAGCAGTTGAAGGGGTATCTCCTATTGTTCGAGCAGATCCTCGGAGACGTCACCACACAGCTCGGCAACATCAATCGGTTCTTCTCGGGCGACGCAGCGGAAGACACCACGTACTTCACGAGGCCGCCGTTCGACCTGCCGGGCGTGCAGAGCCTTTTGCGACGATTTCCGCTCTCCGGCAATTGGGCCGCGTTCATCAGCGACCCGGACAATCCAGTGGCGGACGCCCTGCACAATGCGGCGGAAACGCCGACGGAGATGCTCGACCGCCGAAACCGGATGCTCGATCACCTGCTGGCGCGCCAGGGCGAAGACATGGTCGCGCTCGGCCAGGAGTTGCACCGGTGGGCCCAGTTGGAGCTTGCCGCGGCGAATCTGCCTGCCGGTCAACAGGCGGCGGCCACCGCCGCGCGGCGCGACGCCGCGAACGCGCGACTGATACGCCTCAAAGCGGGGCTGTTGGCGGACGCGCCGGAGCTCAACGCCTTCCGCCTGCTGGCAAACAGCAATCCACTGTTCGGAGACACCGATCTCCTGCAAATCACGTCCGGCGCCACCGGATACACCTGGCACCTGACGCCCGATAACCAGGAACGTCTGCGCTCCGCGGTCGCGTTCGACACCGAGGCGGCCGCGCAGATAGCCGCCGAAAGCGCGCTGGCGTTCGCGGCCCGGCCTGCGCTATATGCCGTCGTGGACATCGGCGGAGGCCAGCGGCGTTTGCACGTGATGGATGGATTGACGGCCGCGGCGCAGGTGGTTGCGGAAAGCACGCAGACATTCGCCGGCGACCCCGCTGCCAACGCGGCAGGGGCACAGATCGCGGGAGTCTTCGCGCAATTGCGGTCCGAGTCGTCACAGGCGCCTTTCGAACGGCTCATCGCGTATCTCACGGGCATTCGCGAGCAGCAACGCCGTCAACTGCTCACGGCGAGCAGCGTGAACTTCCAGATCGTCGATGATCCTCCCGGCGGCGGGCAGTTCGGAAAACGCTGGCGTCTGTTCGAACTACTCGCGAACACCGGGCAGGGGTTGCTGAACAGCCCGATCCGTTTCGTCGCCGCCACAGACGCGCTCGCGACCCAGTTGGCGCAGGATTCGATCCGCCAGGTCCTGCGGTACGGCATGGACGAATGGAACTATTCCATCACGAACCCGGCGGCCAGCCAATTCACGTATCGGCTCCAGGATCCCTCCACAGCGGTGATTGCGGTTCGCGATGCGGCTCTGGCATCAAGCGACGATGCCGCGAGCGCACTTGCGGCGACTGTGGAGCTTCTCTACCGCACGTATAGCGCGGAGGGCGTCTTTCTGATCGAACATCTGCTGCTGCGGCCGCGGAACAGCAGCGACACCTTTCTCTCGCTTCCCACGGGACCGACGACCCGGGAGCGCGATCCCTACAGCCAGAGGATCTCGCTGGTCTTTCCCTCCGGCTACGCGCGCGACTTTTCGCTGCCCCGCCGAACGGCGCCGACGACGCCGTTCACTCCGGACCGGTTTCGCGATCCCGAGTTCCGCAACTACGCCCAGAGCGCGATTGAGCAGGCATGCCCCGCGCATGTGATGCCAACTGTCTATTGGGTGGACCGGGCCAGCCCCGGAAGCCCGGTTCCGCCCGCCAGCTTCGACGCTTTCGAGCAGCGCTACTTCGCCTGGCTCGATTCCGTGCTCATTCCCGGCGCTCCCGCCGCCACGGTCAATGCCGCGCGAAACGCCATGGTGGAGTCGCTGAATGCCATCGCCAATGACACGCCCTAATCGCCATCGCATTCAACGCCAGATTGTGGAGCTCACCATCGGCGCGAGCTCGGAAGGCCCGGCGGTGCATCAGGCATTGGCCGGCCCGTTCTGGGATCGTGCCGCTCCCGAGCTGGAACGTGTGTTCGATCGGGTAGCGGGCCCGGACGAGTTGTTGCAGGTGGAACGCCTGGAGTTGGATCTGGGAACGATGGGCGGCGGCGAGTGGGTGTCGGAATTCCGCATGAGACTGGTGGCGGAGCTCACCCGAACGCTCGCGCAGTTCACGGCTGTTCCGGAATCGCCGGAGGAGCGTCGCGCCGACCGGCAGCCCGCGGAGGGATGGCGGCAGTTCCTCTTCTTCCTGGCGCACGGACGCCTGCCGTGGTGGTCCGCCGCGCCGGCGAAGAGTTGGACCGGCCTTTTGCCGAACGTTAGCGAGGCGGACTGGAACAGGCTGCGGGAAGCAGTAGTCTCGGATCCGCGGGCGCGATCGCGGCTGGTGTACTCCGTCGATGACGGCTTTCTGGATCGGGCGATCGCCGTTTGGTCGGGCGTGCCCGAAGCGGCGCGGGCGCTGGCGGAATTGACGCCGAACCATCTCGCCGCCGATACGCGCCGGAATTGGCGTCGCGGGTTCTGGACCGTGGTGCTGGATTGGGCTGCCACGGGCAAATGCCGTTCGCCGCACGGCGGTCCGAGGCTCGTCAGTGAGCTAACCGCTCTGCGCCACACGTTCGACTCGCACGACGGGGTGCCGCCCCGCCCCTTCCGCCCGGCGCCGGATGAGGGCGGGGAGCGCGCGGACCGGAGCCCTACGGTCGAAGAATTTGAGCTTCCCGAGCCCTGGCGCGGGTGGTTCGAGTCACAGACCGACGCGGCGCCGCCGGAACGCGACACGACGGAAGGACGGACCGCCACCGGCGAGCGAAACCGCGGCGCAACCGCCGATTCACCGCCACCGGCGGGCGCTTCGAAGAGTCCCCTGGGCGAAGTAGAAGAAGAGGCGATCTACCTTCCGGGCGCAGGCATCGTTCTGGTTCATCCGTTCCTGGAACAACTGTTTCGCGAACGCGGTCTCCTGGAAGGCCGGGTCTTTCGCGATCTCGAAGCGCGCCACCGCGCCGTGCACCTGATCGGGTTTCTCACCTTCGGCCGCCTGGACGTAGCCGAATACGAGCTGGTCCTGGCGAAGGCGCTCTGCGGCGCCGCGTTGGAGGAGCCGCTCGAGCCCGTGCCGCTCCAGGACGACGACATCGCCTCATGCGAGCTGCTGCTGGATGCGGTGCTCAAGCACTGGACCGCGCTGCGCAGCAGTTCTGCCGAGTGGATGCGCGAGCAGTTCTTTCTGCGGGAAGGGAAGCTCGAAGACGTGGACTCGGGCTGGCTTCTCACCATCGAGCGGCATGCGCAGGACGTGCTCCTCGCGCGGCTGCCTTGGGGTCTTGGGGTGGTCGCGCCGCCGTGGCTCAGCGAAAGGATCTTCGTGCATTGGCTCGAGTAACGCGCAAGACAAGTGGTACCTGAATGGCCTACAAATTTCAAGAAGGGAACCTTACATGAATCTCACGATACCTCTCTCCCCCACTGCGTCAGCTGCACGGCGCGCGTCGCTGCTGCTGCTTTCGACGATGTTCGCCGGTAGTACTGCGTACGCACAGGTGCACAACATTATCGTCAACCCCTGCAACAACGTCAACATCACGTATGCTGTCGGGACGGGCCAGCCTGTCCCGGCCGCCACCGACCCCAACATCGGGGCGACCGTCACCGGCACCAGCTACTGGGTGTTCCAGCCCGCCGCCGGCTGCACCAAGAATACGTCCACCGAATACAAGTGCGCCGGCATGACTGTAACAATCCCGCCCGGCATCGACGATCCAAATAACACAACGGAACAGCCACAGGGGACAAAGGTGACGATTAGCGGCACGGGGGCGGCCGTGGTGACCACCTCCAGCTTCACACTCACGGTGACAGAGGTGGGCAACACCGCTCACACATGCGACGGACACTTCACGCCGCACACCACGTCCAGCGGCGGCGGATGGGGCGATCCGCACATGACCACGGTAGATGGCATCCTGTACGATTTCCAAGGCGCAGGAGAGTTTACAGCTTTGAAGGACGACGGATTCGAGATCCAGACCCGGCAACGGCCCGTCGCCAGTCAGTCGGTTCCGGGGCCCAGCGACTACACGGGGCTGGGAGTGTGCGTCGCGACCTACAGCGCGGTTGCGATGCGGTTTGGTTCCAGCCGCGTCACGTTGCAGTCCAACCTCAGTGGGCAACCCGACCCGAGCGGCCTTCAGCTCCGTGTGAATGGCCAGTTGGTTACGCTCACCGACAGTGGGATCGATCTTCGGCCCGGTGGAGGCAGCGGAGGCACCGGAGCTCCCCAAACCAAGGGCAGGACCCCGGCGATCGAAGGCCGCATCATCAAAGCCGCCGACGGTGGGTACGAGTTCGATGATGCGTATGGCACTCAGTTGGTGGCGACGCCCAAATACTGGCCGGACCAACAAATCTGGTATATGAATCTCGTCGTCGCTCAGACCTCGGCGAGTAAAGGGATTTGGGGCACGTTGGCCACTAATTCGTCGCCTCAGCTGACAAATGTGTCGAAGAGCTGGCTGCCGGCGCTTCCCGACGGCACCTCGCTTGGACCCAAGCCGCAGTTACTGGATCAGCGTTATCAGGATCTCTACGTGAAGTTCGCCAATGCGTGGCGCGTGACCGATGCGACCAGCTTATTCGATTACGCGCCGGGCACGAACACGGCGACGTTCACGGTTGCCGACTGGCCGCGGTTCCAACCAAAATCCTGCGATATTCAAGGTCAAACTGCAGCCCAACCGGCCACACAGCAGGTCGCCGAGCAGGCGTGCAATGGGGTCACAAACGCCGGCCAGAAGGCGAATTGCACCTTCGACGTGATGGTCACCGGAAACGTCGGTTTCGGCGACACCTACCGCACCATGCAGGGATTCCAGCCGCACGGCAACGGCTGGCAACCGGTGCTGGCGGGCATGGCAGGAGGAACCACGTCTACCTCGAATTGGCCGTGGTGGTGGTGGATTGTGGTTCTAATCCTTTTGCTGATCATCATCGTGCTGTTCCTCTCCAGGAAGAAGTCTACGGTATAGCGGCGCCCACCGTGTTCGCCGCACAGGGACAATGAAACGTGAGCGCCTCGAAATGACGCTTCCCAACGGCGAGGCGCCGGAAACCGGCGCCTCGCCCGACGTAGCGTATCTCGCCCGGTCTTTCCGGTGGCTGGAACGCGCGCTGGAACTGCGGCTGCGCGCGCACTTCGATCCGGATTCCAAGGCGGGCCTGGCCTGGGACAGCATGGATGGAACGCCGCTGCCTGACGATAGTCCATTCGGCCGCTTCGTCCGCGAGTTTGCGCATGACGACGACTCCCGGCTCCTGGTCCTGCTGGCGCTGGCGCCGTGGATGAAGCCGGATTTTTTCGACCGGATGCTGCAGCAGGTTCTCCCCGGCGCAAGCGACCACCCGGAAGTGGGCGGCGTGCGCGGCCGGCAGCATCGAGGCTTCATGCCGACGGGCGATACCGCGCTGTTTCTGCTCGCCGGCGACGACCTCTGTGCTCGTGCCCGCTGGCAGACGCTGCTGAGCGGTGACCATCCGCTGGTGCAGAAAGCGGTCGTGTATCTGGAGGAGCCGCCCGATGGCGATCCTCCCATGAGCGGCCGGCTGACGCTGGACCGCGAGTACGCCGAACGCTTCATTAGCGGTAAGGCTCGTGCGCCCCGGCTCAGCATGCGATTTCCGGCCCAGCGGCTGCAGACCGCCATGGAATGGGAGGACGTGGTGCTGGCACCGCGCACGCTCGAGGAAATCCGGGGCCTGGAGAATTGGATCCGGCAAGGCGATGTGCTGATGGACCAATGGAACATGCGCCACAAGCTGCGTCCCGGCTGCAGAGCGTTGTTCTTCGGGCCGCCCGGGACCGGCAAGACCCTCACAGCGACGGTACTGGGCAGGGCGACGGGCCGGGATGTCTACAAAGTCGATCTTTCGACCGTCGTGTCCAAGTATATCGGTGAGACGGAAAAGAACCTGGCCGGCCTGTTCGATCGAGCCGAACACAAGGACTGGATCCTGTTCTTCGATGAAGCCGATGCGCTGTTTGGGAAACGCACGCAGGTGCGCGACGCGCACGACCGTTTTGCAAACCAGGAGGTGTCGTTCCTCCTGCAGCGCGTGGAGACCTACAATGGACTGGTGATCCTGGCCTCCAACCTCGCCAGCCACGTAGACGAGGCGTTCGCGCGCCGGTTCGAGCACTTGGTACATTTCCCGATGCCGCGCCAGAACGAGCGCCTGCTCATCTGGAGGAAGGGGCTTCCGCCCTCAGCGACACTGGAGCCCGGAACCGATCTGGCGCAGATCGCGACGCGCTACGAGTTGAGCGGCGGCATGATCATGAATGTGATCCGCTACGCCTCGTTACAGGCAATCTCGCGAGACGAGCGTGTCTTGCGCCGACAGGATCTGCTGGACGGAATTCGCAGGGAGTATGCGAAGGAGAACAGGGTGGAATAGCTGAAGAAGCTCCACGTCAACCGGTTTCAAGAGGCGCATGAGCGATGGGTAAGTCGGCCGAACGAGCGACCAAGCAATCTGCCAGCCACACTTCTGCCTCGCCGTTCTTCAGATCCGGCGGGACGAATGGCGCCTTCTTCCAACCCAAACTCCAGGTGGGCGCGCCCGGCGACCACTTGGAGCAGGAAGCAGACCGCACGGCCGACCGCGCCATGGCGGCGCCCGCCGGCCAGGCGCCGGCGAAAACGTCTTTCTTCAAGGCGTCCCCGGCGGTGCAGCGCCAGCCGCAGGACCAGACGAGCAAAGTTCTGACCGAGGGCCTCTCTCTCACTTACGACCAGTTGAAGGACCAACCCGGCTTCGACGAGTGGAAGGAGAAGGAGACCAAAGCGCTGAAGTACAGGCTGTGGGAAAACCAGCCGACGGAGCTCAAATTCGGGATCGCCACCTTTGGGCTGGCCAGCGCCGGAATCCTCGGCAGCGCTCTCTCCCTCGATCCGCACTATCGCGGTGCCGCGTTCAATTCGCTGCAAGACACCAACATCGCCCTGCCCCTCGGCCTGCTGCCTTATTCCGAGTATTTCCCGCTCTCCGGTTTCAAATACAAGTTGCCCACCGCGGCAGGCGCCCCTTACACCTTTCAGACGGAGTTGGATTTCGACGCCTGGTTCAAGCTGGCGCGCAAGAAATTGGACATCCCCAAGGTGAGCCTGAGTGTCGGGATCGACAGCGCCTCCCAGCAGCAGGGCGGGTTCACGCCATTCACGGGCGGCCACATCAAACTGAAATTCGGCGGCGGGATCGTCAACCTGAGCGGATTCATCAACGAGCCCCTGCCGCCCACGCCGATGCTAATCAGCGACCCGACCCACGGCGAGTCGCCGGTGTGGCTGATGCGCTCCCTGCCTGGACAACTGGAGAGTAACTTGCCGAAAGGCAGCGGCGTGTTTATCACCGTGGACGTGTTTCGCCTGCTCGAATCCGAAGTTCCGAAACCACATGCCGCCGTCCAGCTCAAGGAAAGCTCCTCCGGAAACGCGTCCGGAACCGCGGGCACCGCCACGCCTGCCGTAATGCAGGAGTTGCATTCCGGCACGGCGGAAGCACTGCCCGAGAGCACGCGCGCCCTCATGGAGCACCGCCTCGGCAGCGACTTCACTGGTGTGCGGATCCACCAGGGTGAACAGGCCGCCGAATCGGCGCAATCCATCAGCGCCCGCGCCTACACCAGCGGCCACGACATCGTTTTTAATTCGGGAGAGTACCAGCCGCAAACCTCTTCCGGACAGCGGCTCCTGGCCCACGAGCTGGTCCACACCCTGCAGCAAACGGGCGGGGTGCAGCGCCAGGAGCAGCCGGCTCCATCTTCGGTGGTCAAGGATCTGCGCGATCTTCTGGAGAATGACAGCTACGGCCCGGCTTGCCTCAAACTGAGCGAAGTTGTTCCGTGGGACGATGAAAGCGCCAAGAAAAAGTGGCTCGCAGGCCAGCCAACAATCCGGCTGCTGTTCCTCAAGAAGCTGCCCGCGACATTGATCGCCGGTCTCTCGTCGATCGGGGAGCTGATGATTCTCGCTCCGGAAAAGGGATTCCCGATCATCGATTGCTGGTATCAGAGGGAGCGCGAGAAGCGGACGCTCTACGCCGCGAACCTGCCGTTGTTCGATCATTTTCTTGCCGCGATCTCACCTTACTCCGGCGAGCCGATCGTGAAGGAGGTCACACAGCTCATCGCCCGGCTCGACAGCAAACGTCCGTACGGCGATTTCGAGCGAAGCCCCGAGTTCCATGACATCGATCTGCTGGCGCCCTCAGTCGACCGAAAAATCAGGTTCTACGACAGATTCAAGCCGCTCAATCTGTTCAGCGCCGTGCAGAAGAAGTTCGATCCCTTTACGGGTCTGTCCATCCACGCGATGGAGAGGTTGACCGAGACCCACACGCCCGATCGGGCCAAGGCGCTGGCGATTTATGCCTTCCTGAAGAATATCCCCGACGAGGATTCCCGCCGCGCCTTCCTGGAAACGGCGCTGTTTGCGGGAGCGCTGGAGGGGGATTCGGAGGCTCGCGACGCTCAGAAGTTTTACAAGGAGAAGTTTAAGCAAGAGTACCAGGCGCTACCCCACAACTGGAAAGCCACGCTCGCGTTCTGGAACTGGGACGCACCGTTTGCCGACCGCATCACGGTGGACCATGTAGCGGCGATGACCAACGCGCTGTTCTACGAGGATGTCGAGCGGCGCAGGTTCGGCTTCGATCGCGGCATAGAGGGAGCCGAAGGCACGACCATTGCCGACCCCCAGGGCGCGAGCATCCCGGACTCCGCGCGACTAATCTCCGAGCTCAACAACGACCGCAACTTCAACGATCCGCCCCGGCTGGCCATCCTGCTGGCGATCGCGGTGCGCGGCGGATTGGACAAGGAGGTCACCGGCCAGGTCCTGCAACCCCGCGACGCCGCGCACAAACTCTCCAGCGAGGCCCTGGCGGTGGTGGAGAGCTACGGCTTCGCTGCCAAGAACGGGTTCAAGTATCACGACGAAGATCTGAAGAAGAACGCGGAACACGACGCGTCGTATTACTGGTACTTCGCCAGACGAACGCTCTTCTCGTGGAACAGCGGGAGCGTAGTCGGCGAGCAGCGCGGCACCTTCGATTTGAGGCACCTGCAGGAGGCGGACCAAGACCGCCTCCATGGTTCGCTCGGCGGCTTGCGCGTCGGCGCCCAGCCGCAACCCCGAGACGACTGCTACAACTCCACCTGGCTCGATGAAGCGGTGAAAGCCCACGCCGGATCAAGCACTCTGCTCGCCAACATCCGGGAGACCAAGGGGGCAGACCGGCAAGGGAAGATCTTCGCCAGTATTCGGGACGATATCCACCAGGCCAACGTCTACGCATCGACTTTGCCTATCGAAGGCCTGAACCTCTTCAAAGGCGGCTCCCTGTATCGCAGCGGGCCCGGCGTCCTCCAGGGTTTGCAGGTCCATCTGTCGTGGACCAAGGACACCAGCGAGCCCGACAACTCGATCGAGCTGCAGGTGGACATCGACAGAGTCCTGATCAACCAACTGGAGATAATCGCTCCCAAGAGCACCCTCACCCTGGGCCAACTCGGCGCAGGCGGACTGCGCGTGCACATGAAGCAGGGCAGTCTGAAAGCCGCGAGCGGCCTCTTCCTCGGTTTGCTGAAGAACGCCGACTTCACGTTGGACGCTCTAATGCTGCTCCTGCCGCACATGCTGACCCTGCTTCCGTATGCCGTCCTGACGATGGTGGAAGAGTTCGAGGGAGCCAGGGAACACAAGTACAAGGATGCGCTCGGAGAGGTGCTGAAGAACGACTTTTCCTCGCTCGATGCCAGTGTCACGTTCCTCCACCTCGAAGTAAGCAATATGTACGACACGCAGAAGGGCTTCCTGGAAGACGTCAGCATCGAGCAGCGGGGGAAGGATAACGAACTCAAGCGCCAGGGAGTGCTCATCGAGCAGGACAAGTTCTGGGGCACGGACGCGCTGATCAACCTGAAAGAGAAGATCCGCCTGATCGACGAGGAGATCCGCGCGTGGAAGTCGGAGGTGGCCGGCACCGATCAAGCGAAGCAAATGACCCAGCTCGAAGAGGAGAAGCGCAAGCTGATCAATGAGGCCAGCGAAAAGAGCCTCGCGCACGAGAGTAATAGCGATGAGATGAATAAGCTGCGCAAGATCATGGCAGATCTGCGCCGCCTCGACTCGGAGCTGAACAAGGCGTTCGAGCACGCGATGCCCGCCAACCCCGACCACAAGCCGACGGCGATCGACGTCCTGGACGCGGAGCGGCAGCGACTGAAGGACGATCTCGATTACATCGACACGGGCTACTTCAAGGACCAGCGAGCCGCAACCGAAGGATCGGATTCGATCAAGAGACACGAGGCGCGCGAGCGGATGCAGAAGTTCGAGGCGAAGTACAAGAGCGTCGATGTCAGGATGGTGTTGCGCGGAGTCACGCTGCACGGCGGCAACTATGTGCGCGACCTGATCAACGGCTTGGTCAAGTCGGTCGGCTTCGTTGATCCTGAGTTCGAAGGCATCGAGAATATCAATATCGGCGGCGTGGATTCGTCGTTCACCGCGAGCGGTCTCGGTGTTGTGAGACAGGGTAATGCGGCCGGCGTCGCGATCAGCGGCCTGCACTTCCCGAAGCTCACAGCCAAAGCCGTCAATTTCAAAACGGGCAGCATGGAAATCAAGGCCGGCCGGCCTCTACTCGAGGACGTGCGCGTTTCCGCGCGCATCGACTTCGCGAAGAACCCGCTGGCGAAGGATCCGGCCAAGTCATATAGCTGGGTGCTGGAGAGCCTCGACGTCGGCAAGGCCACCTTGAACGGTCTCACGCTCAAGCTCGGCGGCGCCGATCCGCTGCTGAACTTTCCCGAAGCGGTTCCGGTCCGGGCCTGGGGGATTCGTCTTTCGAATTACGATCCGAAGGCCGGAACGGTCAACCTCAAGATCCAAGACGTGCAGGCCGCCGGAACGTATTCGGATAAGACGCCGGACAAGAAGTCAGGCCAGCCCCAGAGCACCGAGATCGCGTTCGGCATCGATACCACCGTCGACGGCAAGCCTCGCGTCACGCAGGCGCCGGCAGTGGATCTTCGCTACGACCCGAAGGAGAAGAGCATCGCCACGCGGGTCAATCTGCGCTCGGCGACGATCCAGTCGCTGGCCATCGCTTCGCCGACGCTCAGGATCACGAGTTCGAAGGACGCCCGTGCGGTGCAACTCGACGAGGTTTCCGCCGGCGTCAAAGTCACTTTCGGCGAGGAAAAGCAGGGCAACCGGCCGGCGGTGCCCATGGTGGTGGATATCTCCGATGTGCACGTCGGGAAACTCACCGCACAAGGGATCGTACTGCAAGCCTTCGAGGCCGAGGAAGCCGGCGAGACGGCGAAGACGAAGACAGGGCCTAAAACGATTCAGGAGGTCGCGCTACCGATCGGCGATCCGATCGAAATCGCCGGGATCGACGTCAAGGGGCTGCGCATCACTCTCGACGAGAAGGAGACGCACATCGGCGCGATCGACGAGGATGCCTCGATCGCGATCGGCAAGACCGACCTGAGCGGAATCGCTTACAAGGAAAAGACCGCCCGCGGCGGCGTTCTACAGGCCTTCAGCCTGCAAAAAGGGAAGTTCGATTCGCTCACACTCGAAGCGATCCATCGCGCCGGCCGAAGCTACAACATGCGGCAATTCCTGCAGTTCTTCGGCAAGACGCGGCTGGCGGGCGCGGATCTCGAAGGCACCTACACAAAAGGCAAGACCAGCGTCAGCGTCGGCGCCAAGGGCAAGAGCAATGTCCCCATCAGCATCGACCGCGTGGAGCCCAGCGGGAAGGAGAAGGGCTTCTACGAAATCCGGCTGCCGCTTTCGCGCATCACGGTGCCGGGGCTCGACATCGAGAAAGACGGCGGCAGGATCGTCATCCCGAGAGCGGCGAGCGCGGCGACCACGACGGTGGCGAGCGACGTGGACGTGACGCTGAAGGTCTACCTGGATTTCGATGCGGCCGGCAATGCGGTGTACGACGTTTATCTGGAATCTCTCAGCGTCGGCGACTTCAAGGTGTACGGCCTCGAATATCACAACAAGGCGAAAGGCATCGACGTCAAATTCGATCCGGCCCAGCCGCTGCACATTCCGAACGTCAAGGGCGGCGGCTTCCGGTTCTCGAGCTTTAAGGGTCTCGACGTGTTCGGCAAGGACGGCGGCTGGCTCAAGGCCGGGGCGGAAGGCCAGGTCCTCTCGGCGCATTTCGAGAAGATCTCGGCGGCGCTGGAGGGCGTCCTGGCGGAGAAGGCGAACGGCCGCTCCGCGCTCGACATCGACATCGAATCGGTCGGGTTCCGGCTCGACCAGGCCGGCGGCATGACGATCAGCCTCGGCAAGATCGCCGGCGGCTTCCCCAAGATGTCGATCACGCAGGTAGATGCCAAGACCAAAGCCAAGACTGTTACGACCATCGGAACCCGGAGCGGGAAGACAATCACGGTCGGAAGTCTCGACATCACCTTGAGCCCCGACGGCAGCAAGGTGTTCGACGCCAAGGAGTTGAAGGCCGGCGATCTGACCGTGACGAGCGTCGAAACGGCGGGCACGGACGTGAGCACGACGAGCCTTACCCTCGGGCCGGAGGCTCTCGGGGCCAAATCCGCGCTGGTGAAACTGAACCAGGACGGGTCGAAAGAGATCACGATTCGGACTATCACGGGAGGGAAGATCGACGTCGACCTGCTCGCGACGGGTACGAAGGGCAAGTCCGAGAACTTTGTTTCTCTGCCGGATCCCGACGCGATCGTCCTGGAGGAGCTCAAGATTACAATCGACCCCGGCCCCAACGGCGTGAGACACTTCACCGCCGTGCGGCCGACTCTCAAGAATGTGAAGTTGCGCTCACCTTCGCAGACCACGCCGGGGGACTACGTCTCGGTGGTCGCGGACGTCGCGGTCAAGGGCAATGTGGAACTGGGTGATGGCCAGTTCGCCACGCTGACGTTCGGCAAGCCGGCAGACGCCTTCATCGGCGTTGTCGCCGAGAAGACCCCCATCGAGATCACCAATGTGAAGGTGGAATTCAAGGACACAAGCAAGACCCCGCCGTCCAAGGACGAGCCGTTGACGGCGGATCAGAAAAAACTGATCGAGGATCAGAAAAAACTGATCGAGCTTCAAAAAGTGCGCGACGACGCGAAAGAAACGCTGGACAACACTCCATCTATGCTTAGTGCGGGAGGGTATGGCTCGACCCCGAACCCGGACTGGCCAGGAGCGTATGACGCGTATCAGAAAGCGAAGAAAGCCTACGACGATCAACGGGCGAGCATGGTCAAGGGCGCCAAGACGGCGGCGCAAGAGTCCATCGAAAAGAAGTACTTGGATGCAGTATCCGGGACGGTGAAGGGCAACCTGCACGTGTTCGACAGCGAGATCCCTGTCAACATCGAGAGCGATGGGGGAACCCTTTACGTCGAGCTCTCGAGCAAGGTGACGGATGCATTGAAAGAGATCGTCAGGTCGCTCATCGGGACCACCGCCAATTTGACGTTTTGGAGCAGCAAGGAGATGAAGGCTATCGGCCACGGGTTGCAGCGCTATTGGGTGCGCGGCACCGCAAGGGATTGGATTGACGCCATTGCGGAAGGCGATGCCATCAAAACTGTAAAGGTGTTGTTGCGCTACATGAGGATCTGGCCGGGCGTGCTGGAAACGGATAAGAAGTTCTATGGAATCAATCTGAATATAGAAGGCTCCTGGCTGCTGGACATCGCTTCCGAATTCACTGGGACCGATGAAATCGGCATCCCGTTGTGCGAACTGGAGTACAAGCACCCCACCAAGGACAACTTCTACAGCCTCTATGGAATGATGGAGTATCGGAAGTTCGTCAGCCCGGCCCTGGTCTCGGTCAGCGGCGAGGAGGACAAAACACGCCTCGAGGAGCTCGCCAAGGGCTTAAACAAGACCGAGGCCGACGTGAGCGAGATGGACAAAAGCCACGCGTTCAAAGAGCTCATCCTGTTCATCCAGTCTAACGTTGTCCGCGAGGCCGACCGCCTGAAGAATACCCTCCTGCACAATATCAAGGGAGTGGACCTCACGGCAGACGTCTCCTTGCGGCCACAGGAGGTGATCAACGCGCTGCTGGCCAAGAGGGAACAGGGATCGTTCAAGTTCGATAAGGGCAAGGACACCACGCTCGAGAACGTGCACGTTGAGGCGAACTACGTGAACAATACCGATCCCAAGGGCCTCGTGCGGGTTGGCGGCGGACCCGAGGGACATCTGAATCTCCCCATCCCGGGCGGAACCTACCTCTCGCAGGACGCGGGCACTAAAGTGAGCTACGGCGAAATCGATCTGGCGCCGATCAGTATGTTCTACGAGAATGACGTGTATAGCGTCCGCTCGAAGTCCGCGACGATCGACGGCCTCAAGTTCGGCGTGAAGAAAAAGTAGGCCTGACGCATCCAGTCTCGGCATTACTTGACGCCAAGAGCCTTGCCCGGAAGGCGTACGAGGAGGGATTCCGCATCCGGAAGAGCCGAAACAAGATTCCGGTGGCGACGCTGCACAAGATTCAGCGGAAGCGGATCTACATAGGGGATTTCGACTATGCGGGTGTCACCTATCGGGGCAGTCATGAACCGCTGGTGACGCGCGAAGTCTGGGAACGAGTGCAGATGGTTCTGGACGGTCGCGGCACACGCTAGTAACCGAGTTGGCGGAGAGTGGCGCTGGCGACCAGACGA
>OCTA010000512.1_pt1 | contig 35676 bp, 35 predicted proteins | sample 1538991 | NCBI WGS metagenome assembly OCTA01 (sample SAMEA3539302, study PRJEB22396) | soil metagenome | biome: tundra; feature: field; material: soil | place: USA | collected 2010-05 | depth 0.15 m | reverse complement strand
TCGAATTCTCCCAACGAATGTGCCGCGTGCATTTCAACTACAGTATAGAGGAAACGGTCTAGGGCTGACAAGCCTATTGTTCACCACTGCCGTCCAAAGGAATCGGCTAGGAGAAAGCACGCAGTCACCCACACATTCCCCGGACGAGCCCGAAGATTTGCGGGGCGGTTTTTGCGTACTATACCTTCCGGGGCATTGGGCAAAAAAACCAGAGTCGGCTGCGCCTCCCATCGGCTCTTGATCGCGAAATATAATTGCTTTTTGATATCCCTGAACAGTTTTAGTTGACATATTGATTAGGGCGTGTCACATTTCACCTGCAACGTGCATCTTGTGACAGGGTAGTTTTCCTTAAGTGGAGATGTTTCAGACCCTGGTCAATCATAGCACGAGCTGCAAAACAGCCATTGAGCTTAGGCGTTCAGGGTTGTTTTGTTGATGCTCAGGTCTTCTTCCCGATCTCAACATTCTCAACCCAGAACAACGCTCCTGAAGCGAAACTGACATTGCTTGTCAGTCATCGCCAGAGGGGTGGACCGTTAACAGCATTTGAGAAGGAGATAACGAGATGAACCTGAGAAAAATTTTTGGAACCACAAGGCGAGGAATCCTGGTAATGGCCGCCTTTATACCGGAGGCCGGTGATTTTCTTTTGTTTGACGTTCGACCCTCAAGTTGGCCGTGAGCAGGCAGGGCGGCGCCCAGCACTCGTGCTGAGTCCGAGAATATACAACGCAAAATCCGGCCTGGCGCTGGCATGCCCCATCACGAATCAGGCGAAAGGATACCCATTCGAAGTGGCTGTTCCCGCCGGCCATGGCGCAACCGGCGTCATCCTGGCCGACCACGTGAAGAGCGTCGACTGGAAAGCGCGCCGCGCCGAAAACCTTGGGCACTGCACAACTGAAGTGATCGACGAGGTACGGGCCAGGCTGGCGCCGCTATTCGGATATTAAAGTCGAAACCAAATCAGTGGGAAGGGCGTAAGACAGCCAGTAAGGCCGAATGGGGACGGACGCATTTTCGCGCAGCCATGCGCCTTCGCCCCGGTCGGGCGGTTCCCCCAACTCCCGTAGCCGGCGGTTTACCAGGACTCATCCGCCGCGAGCGCGCCACGTTTCCCACAACCTTCTGGCCAGGAGCGCCAGAATCCGACCACTTTCCGAGTGGCGCGTAAACCGGCCCGAGCGGCGCGAACTGAGACTCATCCAAAGGGAATTCGGCCCACCGCCGGCGCGATTACAAATCGCGCGGATGAAGGCCCGTCTTCTTTGAGATCTTGGCCAGCATGGCCGGGCCCAGCTCTTCAGAATCATGAAACGAAAATGGATAGTCCGGCCACCCCTCTTTCTTCATAATTTTGTGGGAGCCGACTGTCCGATCATGCCGCCAGCCAATGCGCTTCAGGGCGGCGAAGGCGCGCCGAGCCTTTACCGAAGGCCAAGATCTCATGCAGCGATGTCGAACACGGCATTCGCGGAATCGGGAGGCAACTCGCCATGTGCGATCCGGTCGAGAACAATCTCCCGCGCGGCCGACTGGGCTCGCTGAATCGCGTCCTGTTTCGAATCCCCGTAAAGCAGGACATTCAATTCCGCAACCTCGGCAATCCAGCGGCCGTCAACTTCCCGGCCGAGCTCGATGGTGAGCTTCATGAATCAAGCTTACCACCGCAGGAATCCGACAAATGCTTTCACCGAGACCAGATCCGATCTCCGGGTGCGCCGGGGTCCGATCGAAGCTGGGCTGGCAGCTTCCTAGATGGGGACTTAACCGGCCAATTTGTGCCCGATCCAATGCGGTGGCGCGGCGAGTCAGTCAAGACCACGCAGGACCATTCTGCACAATGAAAGTGCGGACAGCAAGAGGTTCTTGCGACAACTGAGTGCCAACCTCCGGGACTCCCGCCAGTCGGGGGTTCGTGGGCGCTCTCAGGTAAGACAACTCGAACGAAAAGAAGAAACAAAGCCCGATCCGTCGGACACGCAGCGCTTCGTTCAACGGAGGACCTCCTTGAAGGATTGGCCGGTATAAAAGGACTTCTCGGGCGGTTGATGGCGCGATAGGGGTTTCGAGACGGCAATCGGCCGGGCAACGTCCGCAGATCCCACCCAGACTATCGCAGTCGGCGAACAGGAAACGCTGACAACCCTCGTCTATCTGGGATCATATGGAACCACCCTGGGAATCACGACGGCGGCCCTGGTTTGCTCACAGCATCAGCGTTGTACGGTTAGAGAAATCAGAGCTTTTTACTCTTACCATTCGATCCAGACATTTCCCCCAGATCGCTCGAATCGAAAGTTCCCTTCTTGGGCATCCAAAACGTTCTTGACAGGTACGAGCACAAGGTTCACTCCTATCTGGAGTGGTGCGTTCGGCGCAAGAGATTGATTCTGCCATAGTGCTTTTACGATGAGCGTGGCTTTCGATATTTCGCTCAACAACGCCTGTCGTTGATCGTCGTTCATCGCTGCCTGCGGGTCATCTTGCCAGGAATGTCTAAATTCTAACTTCCATCGGAACCGAGGCTTGTTGTCTGGCATAAATAGCAATCGTGGATCGGCCAAGAATTCCACCAGGTGGGTGGCGCGGATGAAATAGCTCCCTTGATTTCTGCCGTCCGGCTCCCCGTAATCCACGATCACCGTCCCTGGGACGTATCGTGGTTTCCCCTCCAGGTTCCGGTTCTCGGCTAATTTCTGTTGGAGAGCGCTTCTTGCTGCCCGAGATTTGATCAGGTGGGGCCACTGACGGAGGTTTTCAATAAAGTCCCCGGGATGAAGCACTGTTACCAACTGCAAAATTCGCCTCGGCATGTTGTTTTTATGTTTTCCTTATACTTCCTCTACCCTCGTTGTGCGTAACGATTAACTAGGGCAACAAGGAACATGCTGCTCAAGAGCATTCCACAAATGGCCTCACACCCACCGAGGATTTCTCCATGAAATCCGTAGGGTGTCCGGTTGCCGTAACCGAGCGTCGCGAACGTGACGAGGCTTAAGGCGAGATCTTGCCAACCCGACGGAGGGGCGGGTGGACTGCTCACAATGCCAACACGATGAAAGACCATCGCAAAAAATGCGATCACGGCGACCATCCACAATAGCGTTCGTGAGGGGCGGATCGCGTAACCCCACACCCAACGGTGAAGAGCCCATAACGAACACGTCGGGATCAGGACCAGGCTTCTTCCCCGTGGGGAAAGCCAGCATGCAGCGCGATGATACCAGCGCCCGTGTGGAAACTCCTTTGCGCGCGTGGCCCACAGATGCCGTGCCGTCATTTCAAGGAAATAGAACCTGTCTGCTTGCTCATTATCGACCTGCCGAAGTTGAACCGCGAGTTGCCGTAGCACGAAGGAAGCTCTACGAAACTCGCAATCTTCAAGTTCTTTGATCGTTCCCCACTCTACTCCGTATACGTTGGAGTTCTGGCTGAGTCGAATTCCTAAGAGGCGGGCTCCGCGGAACCTCATGCCCTCCAAACTCGCATCTGACAAGTCCGCGTTCTCCAGCTGGATATGCTCGCCAACAGCTCCGCTGAGCACACTTCGAACTAACGACGAGGAACTCATGATCGCTCGATTCATCGTCGCTCCACGAAACACGGCGCCATCCAAGCAGGCTTCGGCCAGTACGGTATCCGACAGGTCAACCCCTTCAAAATCGGCATAGGGGAGCTTTGCGCCAAGCAGTCGCAAGGAACGCAATTGCCGTTGATCCGACAGGACCGCGCCCTCCAGCCAGTGATCCCGTTGAGCGACCGCGCGAACCAACTCGCCCTGCACATCGCAATCGTCTGGCCGGCCTTCAGCATCATGCCAAAGGCAGAAAAAACTGCCGGGGAGCACTTCGAGACCACAGCAGTCACGGGGTTTCGCCCCGTGCTGAAAGCGGTAAGCACAACCGGAGCCGCTGGTAGCGGCGTCCGTAATTCCTGGAGAAGCCATCGACAAAGACTCTAATTGCCTGAAGCCACTATTCTACGCGAATTGCACTGTTGTTCCCAGCAGGAAGGGCGGTGGCTGCCCCACCGCCGACGGCGACCAGCAATCAGGCGCGTCACGCATGAATGTTCGTCTCGCGTGGGCAGGTTCTCGGATCTGCTAAAGAACCCTCTTCGTCGGCGAACTGGTCTTCGCCGAACGAAAACCTCTCGGAATCGCGACCCGCCTCCCGGCGCCGCATTCCTGTGAACAGCCCTTCCGTCCACCAATCTGGTATGCGGTCCAGATACGGCGTTCGAGGAAGTCTGGCCGGATTAGGAGCGGGAAGTCGGCTTGGCGCCGTAGATCGCAGGGCTGTGGCGCTCGGGTGGGCGACAGGCTTTCGGGAAGGTGAGCGGACGGAGACCGGGACGCGGCTCCCAGAAACGGGGCGGCGCTGAGCCGTCGGAAAGCCGCGGAATTCACGGAGGCCCGCGGCGCCGGAGATCGCGGTGCGCCATCTTCCGCCCCTTCCGGGGTTCTTCCGCGGCCACCGCACTCCCACGGCTTGCGCCGTGGGCTACTATCTGACGCCCTTCGGGCTGAAGAAGCGTCCTTGCGTACTTCTACCCGGAGTTCCACGCGAGTTCCTTCGGAATCCGCAATCCCGCCACTCGCAAGTCGTACACCCATTCAGAGGTTGCACGGCTTACGCAAATATGAATTATGAGTCATGCGAAAGGGAACGATCCTGGGCCTGCTATGATGAAGACGCATGCCGGACGTTACCTCCACGGTCGTCATCGTGGGGCGGCCCAACGTCGGCAAGTCCACCCTCTTCAATCGGATTACAGGGCAGCGGCGCGCTATCGTCGGCGATGAGCCGGGCATCACGCGCGACCGCATTTACGGGCTTGCCGAACACAACGGCCGCCGCTTCGAAGTCATCGACACCGGGGGAATCCTCGTCAACCCGCAGGAGTACATTCCGAGCCAAATCTTGCTCCAGGCTAACGTGGCGCTCAAGAATGCGTCGCAAGTCGTCCTGCTGGTGGACGGGCGCGCCGAAATCACCGGCGCCGACCGCGACCTGGCGCAGATGCTACAGCGCCTCGGCAAGCCGGTCGCGCTGGCGGTAAACAAGATCGATACGGCCGCCCGCGAAATCCTGGCGAACGAGTTCTACGGGTTGGGGATCGCGGACGTGTTCCCGCTCTCGGCGGAGCACGGAATCGGCGTGGATGCGCTGCTCGATCACGTCACGGCGGGCTTTCCGAAGGACGCGGAGCCGGAAGCGCCGGGCCCGGAGAACATCAAGATCGCGATTATCGGCCGCCCCAACGTGGGGAAATCGACGCTGCTCAACGCCCTCACGGGGCAGGAACGCGCCATAGTCTCGCCCGTCGCGGGGACCACGCGCGACGCGGTGGACGAAACGGTGACGCGCGACGGCGTGGAATACGTCTTCGTCGACACGGCGGGCATTCGGCGCAAGGGGAAGACCGAGCTCATGGCGGAGAAGTTGAGCGTGGTCATGGCCCGGCGGAACATTCGCATGGCGCACGTGGTTCTGCTGGTTCTGGACGCCGCCGAAGGGCTGGTGGGGCTGGACGCCACCATTGCCGGCTACGCGCATGAAGGGGGACGCGCGCTCATCCTCTGCGTCAACAAATGGGACCTGAACAACGGCGAAAAGCGGGAATTCGAGGAAAAGGTGCGGGACCACTTCAAGTTCCTCGATTACGCGCCCATCGCCTTCATCTCGGCGAGGACCGGCGCGGGCGTGCAGGCGCTCTTCCGGACAATCCGCGAGGTCTACGAGTCGGCTTCGCGGCGCATTTCGACCGGCGAGCTCAATCGCTTTTTGGATCAGCTTCATTTCGAGGAGCGGAAGATCTTCTATATCACGCAGCACTCCATCCGCCCGCCCGCGTTCGCCGTCTTCACGGATGGCCGCGGGCCGCTGCACTTCTCCCACGAACGCTACCTGATGAACCAAATCCGAAAGCGCTTCGATTTTCGGGGGACGCCCATCGTGCTGGAGACCAGGGCGAAGGGAAAGGCGCGGAAGCGGTAGGGTGGCGCATCTCCGCTCGCCGCGCGGCCGCGGGAATTTTGTTTGCGTTTTCCGGCGCCACCCCTTTAGACTAGAGAGCAGCATCATGAACATGTCCCTACCCAGTCCAGGAGGGCGCCGGCATGTGGAATAAACGCCGGGAGGAAGAGGCGCCACGTCCTATTACTCCCCCTAGTCCGCCTAGTCCGCCGCCCGTCGCGCCAGTTCCCATAGAACCGAAGAAGGAGATGAAGCCTGTGTCCAGCATGCCCGTTGGAAGACTCGATCCGGAAAGCCGCAGTGGTTCGGCTAGCATCGGAAAAGCCGTGAAGATCGTTGGCCAGATCTTCAGCAAGGAAGACTTATACGTCGACGGCGACATTGAAGGTACGGTGGAGGCGTTGGAGCACAGGCTCACCATCGGTCCGCACGGTACCGCGAAGGCCGGGATCAAGGCGCGCGAGGTGGTACTCCAGGGAACCATTCAGGGCAATGTGGAGGCCGCCGAGAAGATGGAGATCAAGAAGGATGCCAGGTTGGTGGGCGACGTCCGCACCGCGCGCATCATGATCGAGGATGGCGCGTATTTCAAGGGCAGCATCGATATCGTGAAGCCCGAACCGGCCAAGGCTCCGCCGAAGCCGCAGCCGGCCGCTCCCGCCATACCAGTTGCTCCGGCCGTTCCAGCCACTGCCGGCGCGCCGGCGTTTGGTCCCGACAGGCGCTAACCGATTCGAATCGAGCCGTTCGATGTTACTTCCAGGTCCGCTGAGAGGCATTCTGCGCGGCCGGAACGCTCCGCCGGGCAAGGGGACGGTCGCGCCCGCTCACACCGTTCGCGCCGCCTCTCCGCCGCGAAGGGCAGCCGGCGAGGAACCGCCCGTCACGCGGCCAAGCCGGGGACTGGAGGAGTTCTTTGCCTACATTCGCGGCCAGTCCGGGCTGACGATCCTGGACCTCGGCGGCGCGACCCAACAGAACGTCAGCTTCATTACGAACCTGGGCCATCGCCTCTACTCGGAGGACTTCCCACAAATCCTGAACGACACGTTCGGCGACGATAAGGCCGACCAGTCCAATCCGGGCCGCATCGAGTACTTCCTTCGGCAAACGCTGGATTATCCCGACGAGCACTTTGACGGCGTGCTGATCTGGGACGTTCTGGAGTATTTGGAGCCCGCGCTGCTCGCCGCGGTGGTGGATCGTTTGCGCAAGGTCGTGCGGCCGAAAAGCTATCTTCTGGCGTTTTTCCACTCCGACGACAAACTCGAGGCGGTCCCCATATACACCTTCCGAATCCAGGCGGTGAATGCGCTGCAGGTGGCCCGGCGCGGGACGCGGCGTCCGGCGCAGCTTTTCAACAACCGCGGCCTGGAAAGGCTGTTCGGAAAATTCGAATCGGTGAAGTTCTTTCTGACGCGCGAACGGCTGCGGGAGACCATCGTCAAGGCGTAACGGAATTGGAGGCTGCCGGAGTGTAAGCCGGTTTCTGTGCCCTTGCGGGTGACAGTCATTCCTCTGGGCCGCACATTACTGTGCGGCTCTAGCGACCTACCCGGGAGTCGAACGGGACGGGCCGCCCCTCCTCCCCTATTTGGTCTTGCTCCGCGTGGGGTTTTCCCTGCCGGCGGAATTACTCCCGCCGCGGTGCGCTCTTACCGCACCATTTCACCCTTACCCCCCGTTTCCGGGAGGCGGTATATTTTCTGTGGCACTTTCCGTAGGGCCTCTCGACCCTCCCGGCCGTTAGCCGGCACGCCGCCCTGTGGAGACCGGACTTTCCTCTCCCGTTGCCGGAAGCGACTGTCCGTCCGGCAGCCTCACTCCATCATTGTTGCATTTTGGCGGCCCAAACACGGGTCCAAGGGCGGGTATAATTGATACGTGCGAATTGTTACCGCCCTTCTTCTGACGTTGTGCCTGGCCGGCTGCAACCGTAGCTCCCAAAGTAGGGACGCCGTGCGCCAAGGCATCGTGGATCACCTTCAGGCTCGCCAGTTCAATATGGCGACCATGGATTTGGACCTGACATCGGTGCAGTTCAACGGCGCTCACGCGGACGCTACGGTGTCCGTCTACGCAAAGGGAACCAGCGCTGCGCAGGGTATGTCCATGAAGTACCAGTTGGAGCAGCAGGGCGGCAAATGGGTCGTGGTGGGCCGCAACGATGCCGGCGGCGCGCCGCACGGAGGCGCGGTGGCAACTCCGGGCGGGGCCATGCCCGGCGCCGGGAGCCCGCACGGCGGGGCGATGACGGCGCCCGGCGCGGAGAGCCCGCATGGCGGAGCGATGATGCCGGCGCCGGGAGACCTGCCGCCCGCCGCCAAGAAGAAATGAAGCATGTCGCGATCCTGGGCGGCGGTCCCGCGGGAGCTTTCGCGGGCGAGCGGCTGGCCAACGCCGGCCTGCGCGTCACGTTGTTCGACGAGAAGCTGGCCTGGGAGAAGCCTTGCGGCGGCGGCTTGACCTACAAGGCATACAATCGATATCCGTTCCTCATCGACAACAACACCCCCAAGCGGTTCGTCCGGGAAACCGTTCTGGCGGCGTCTGGCGGGGGCGAAGCCACCTTGAAGCTCGACGACCCGCTGGTGATCTACTCCCGGCTCGACCTGAACCGCATGCTTCTGGAGCGCGCCGGCGCCGCCGGTGTCCAGATAGAAAAGGCGCGCGTCGGGGAAATATCGCGAGGCGGCTCGGGGTGGCGCCTGCGCACCAGCGGCGGCATTGCGGAGGCGGACTATTGCATCGTGGCCACCGGCGCGCGCAACCCGTTGCGCGACGTGGGAACGCAGCTAATGGCCGGCGACGCCATGCCCGCGCTGGGGTATTACGTGCCCGGCGACCAGGACCGCATCGATATTCAGTTTCTGCCGCGCCTGGAAGGTTACATCTGGATCTTTCCGCGGTGCGGCCACCTCTCGGTGGGCATCTGCGGAAAGGGCGAGCCAGCCAGTTCCCTTCGCAAGCGCCTGGAACAATTCATGAACGAACGCGGTCTGCCCTGGAAGGGCGCGGCGTTTTACAGCCATCTGTTGCCATCCCTCGGTTCCGCGTCGTGGCGGAACAACCGGGTGTCGGGCGACGGATGGATGGCGGTGGGAGACGCCGCTGGGCTGGTGGACCCCATCACCGGCGAAGGCCTTTACTACGCCGTCCGCTCGGCGGATCTGGCGGCGCGCGCGCTGCTTGCGGAAACCGGCGGGCTGGCCGAAAAAGAAGGCCAATACCGGGAGTCGCTTCGCCAGGATTTCGCGGGAGACCTGGAGTTCGGCGCCCGGCTTGCCAAACGCATGTACCGCGGCAGCTTCCTCCGCGAATCGGTGCCCGCCCGCATGGTGCAGTTCACGCGCCGCAGCCCGCGCTTTTCGGCCATCATGCAAGATCTGTTCGCCGGCAGGCAGACCTATGCGGCGCTGAAGCGCCGCCTGCTACGGAACCTGAATGGCAGCCTGTACGACATCGGCATGAGCATCGGATTCAGCAGGCTGGTACCGCGCAAAGCGGGGTAGGGCGGAATCGTGGCGCAGACTCTCAGTCTGCCGCGCCGGCACTCATGCCGGCGTGGTGGGCGCGCAAAGACAAGGGTCGAGATGAGTCTCGACCCGGCAGGCAAAGTGCCTGCGCCACGGACTCGCACAGGTCGATCATGAACCATTCGAGATCCGAAGAGTTGTTTCGCAGGGCGCAGCAGATCATTCCCGGCGGGGTCAACTCGCCGGTACGCGCGTTCCGTTCGGTGGGCGGCAATCCGCTGTTCATTGCCCGCGGTGAAGGGGCGCACATCTTCGATGTGGACGGAAACGAATATATCGATTACGTCGGCTCCTGGGGACCGCTGCTGCTCGGACACCGCCATCCGGAGATCCTGGCGGCGCTGGAACGCGCGCTCCGGATCGGGACCAGCTTCGGGGCGCCCACGGAACAGGAAGTCGAGCTGGCCGAAGCCATTCGCGACGCCGTGCCGTCGGTCGAGATGGTCCGGCTGGTCAACTCGGGCACCGAGGCCACCATGTCGGCCATTCGCGTGGCGCGCGGATTTACCGGGCGGGACCTCATCGTCAAGTTCGAAGGCTGCTACCACGGCCACGTGGATTCGCTGCTGGTGAAGGCGGGCTCGGGAGTCGCCACCCTGGGCATCGCCGATACGCGCGGCGTGCCCAAGGCTTTCTGCGATACCACCATCGCCCTGCCCTACAACTCCCCGCACGCCGTGGAAGACGCCTTCCGTGCGCATGGGGACCGCATTGCGGCGGTCATCGTGGAGCCGGTGGTGGGCAATATGGGCTGCGTGCCCCCGCTTCCCGGCTACCTGGAGGCGTTGCGGGAGGTCACCGCGCGCTACGGAGCGCTGCTGATTTTCGACGAGGTGATGACCGGCTTCCGCGTGGCCTTCGGCGGCGCGCAACAGCGCTTCGGCATCCGTCCGGACCTGACCACCATGGGCAAAGTGATTGGGGGCGGACTGCCGGTGGGAGCGTACGGCGGCCGCAAGGATATCATGAGCGAGGTGGCTCCGGTGGGACCGGTCTACCAGGCCGGAACGCTTTCCGGAAACCCGCTGGCGGTGGCCGCGGGCCTGGCGATGCTACGCCACCTGAAGACGCATCCCGAAATCTACGGCCAGCTCGAAGCGCGCGCCGCGGAACTGTGCTCGGCCGCGCCGCCCGGAGTCACCGTGAACCGCGTCGGTTCGATGTTCACGTTCTTCTTCACGGAGGGACCGGTTACGGACTATGACTCGGCCAAGCGTTCCGACACCGCGCGCTTCGGCAGGTTTTTCCGGGCGATGCTGGATCGTGGAATCTACCTCGCGCCCTCGCAGTTCGAGGCGGCGTTCCTTTCCGCGGCGCACTCGGAAGAGGACATCCGGAAAACAGTTTCGGCCGCGCGCGAAGCGTTCGGAGCGTAGCAGGAGGGTTAGCTCGCTAGCGGTTGTTCCAGGTCTCCGCTCAAATACTCGACGATCTCCTGTTCGCGTTGCTGGACTTCGAGTAGGATCGGCTCAGACATGCGAGCATAGTCCTGCCGCGAATGGGCCTTGCGCGCTTCCAGGAGGACTCTCCGCAGATTGGCGACGCATTGCTGCGCGAGCAACATCTGGTCGTCGGTTCGAATCACGGCAACTCCAGTTCCACGATACCGCGTTTTCGAAAGCTTCTGGAAGTCTGATAGGTACTAATGCGTCCGGCTCGCATCAGTGGGGCTATAATATCGATTGGGGGTCGCGGGACCGGATGGAAACTATCACGCCAGAATCGATCCCCATCGTCCTGGGGCAAGAAGACGACGGCCGTTGGTGGGCCGATATCGAGTCCATGCCCGGAGTGATGGCCTACGGCACGACTCGCGAGGCGGCGATTTCAGCCGTCCGAGCGTTGGCTCTCCGTGTTGCCGCCGATTGCATCGATCACGGGGAGGAAGTCCCGCCGCAATTTCAGAAGGTCTTCTCCGTCGCATGAGCCGTTGGCCCTCGGTGAAGGCGAAGAGACTCTTGGCCGCACTGTTCCGAATCGGATGGACAGTCGCTTGGCAAAACGGGTCTCATCGCCGGCTCAAACGGCCCGGCTGGCCGAACTATACGTTCGCCTTTCATGACAACGAAGAAGTTGGTCCGGGGCTTCTCGCACAGATCGCCAAGAAAACGGGCTTGCGCCCTGAAGACCTGTAACGGGGTCAGTGGATGCCGCGAGCCCCGGCTCAAAACATCGCGCGCCAGAATAGCAGTCCGCCCAGGGATGCCAGCCACAGGCAAAGGCCGACTCGCAAGGGCTTGGCGGGCAGCCACCGCATGAGGTTCGGCCCGAGCAGGCCGCCGAAGATGCCGCCAATCACCATCTGGGTGAGGACCGCAGGGTCGTAAATGCCCGCTTTCATCTGAATTCCGCCGCCGATGAGAGATAGCGTCAGTCCGAACGCGATATCCGTTCCCGCCACCTCGGGGACCGAGAGCTTTGTCAGATTCAGCAGGGCCAGGGAGCCAATGGCGCCGGCGCCGGCCGACGAAAAACCGACCTCCGCTCCGATCGGCATCATGAGCCACGGCAGCCAGCGAGCCCGGTCGCGCCGTAACCGCGCCGGGCCGCCGAACGCAGTCCGAAACACCGTGATCAGCGCCGTAATCGTGATCACGGGACCGATCACCAGGTTCACAACCCCCTTCTGCTCGGAGATACGCAGGAAATACAGGCCGATCAGAAGCCCGGGCAACCCGCCCGCGGCCATCAGGGCGAACACGCGGAAGTTCACCTGCTTGCGGTAGAGATAGACCGGCGCCACCAGCAGCTTGACCGCGGCGGTGAACAGCAACGCCGTCCCCACGGTCTTCCCCGGCGCCATGTGCAGAAACAGAATCAGGACGGGAACCGTGATGGTCCCGCCGCCCACGCCTGTGAGACCGATGACTAACGCGATGACGAATCCGATAATGTAGATCATCTGGGTTGGATGTGGATGCCGCATTCGAGCTTTTGCCCGCCCCAGCGGCCCGAGCGCGGGTTATCCGGATCGAAGGGCAGCGACGTGCATGGTTCGCAACCGATGCTCGTGTAGCCCCGCTCATACAGCGGCAGGACGGGAATGCCGTGCCGCTTCAAGTAAGCCCAGACGTCGGCGGCGGTCCAGTCGGCCAGGGGGCTGACTTTGAGCAGGGCCTTTCCGCTGGGCAAACGAAACTCGTCGGACACCTTCAAATTCGCGCGCGTGGGTGATTGGTCGCGGCGCAAGCCGGTGAACCAGATGTCGTAGGCTTCGAGGCCGCTAAACAATGGTTCGACTTTACGCATCTCGCAGCAGCGGCCGGGCGCGGATTGATAGAGAATCCCGAATTGCCCTTCCTGCTCCGGTACGCTAAGGCGCGGCAGGAGGTTCACGACGTTCAGCCCGAGTTGCGCGGCGATGCGGTCGCGGTAGGCGTAAGTCTCCGCGAAGTGATACCCCGTATCGAGAAAAAGGACCGGGATTTCGGGCCGCCGCGCGGCCATCATGTGGACCAGAGCCACGCACTCCGCCTGGAAGCTCGATGTAACGCACGGCTCGCCCGGGCCGGCGAGAGCTTCCTCGATCGCGCGCTGTGCGGCCAGCACTTTTTCCTCCATCGGCCTGTCGGTGGGGCGGGCCTCCTGGCCTGCCTTCTTCTCTTCCTGCTCCTCGACCATGTCAGATCCCCCCTCCCTCCTCGAAGTTTTGATCGGCCTCGAACAGGCGAGTGACAATTTCTTCCGCCGCCCGCGCGTCGTCGTCGGGCAGCGCCGGTCCTTCGGCGCCGGTGGCGATGGCGATCAGCCCGGCGGCTTCGAGCGCGCGCAATCCGTCCGCGGTGGCGTTGTGCAGCACGATGGCCGCGCAGCCGCGGTCGAACAGCCGCCGCTCGAGCAGGGTGGCGAGCGATTCGCGCGGACCGACGATGATGGTGGCGGGCCGGTGCCCAAAGCGCGCGCGCCGCTCCGCGGGCGTGACCGGTCCCGTGGGCCGGGCCGCATGCGCCGCGACGGCCCGCACGATCATGCCGGCCGCGACCGTGGCATTGGTTTCCAGGTCGATCAGCACCAGGCTGCCCGTGGCCCGGTTGCGCTCGTAGGGATCGAAGAACAGCGGCTTGCTGGTTTCGATTTCGACCGTCGCGACATCGTTCATTTCGAGCGTCGCGACAGGCTCGGATTCAAGGGTGTGGACGTCGATCCGGAGCGGCGCCGTCACCCTGGCGGAGACGAGCTGCGTCGTATGCTTCAGAAGATAGCGGCGCGAAAGGTCGAGCGGAGTCTGGTTCAGCCAGACCAGGCGCGTTTCGAAATGGGCGGCGGCGCCGAGCGGGCGGTACGCGTGCGCCAGCATGTCGCCGCGGCTCAAATCCAACTCGTCTTCCAGGGTCAGCGTCACCGACATGGGCGCGTACGCCGCGTCGAGATCGCCTTCGAATGTCGTGATGGCCTTGATCCGCGAATGCCGGCCCGACGGAAGGGCGCAAACTTCGTCGCCGGGCCGCACGGTTCCGGAAGAGATCTGGCCCGCGTAGCCGCGAAAATCCTGGTTGGGGCGGATGACGCGCTGCACGGGGAAGCGGAACGGTTGCTCGATGGCGGCGGCTTGAGCGCCGGTCTCGACCGTTTCCAGGTATTCGAGCAGGCTCGGCCCTTGGAACCACGGCATGTTCCGGCTCCGCTCGACCACGTTGTCGCCGGCTAGCGCGCTCAGAGGCAGAAAATAGCACTGGTCCTCATGCCCGTGCCATTGGAGAAACTCGGCGCGAATGGCATCGAAGACGGCTTCGTCATAGTCCACCAGATCCATTTTGTTCACCGCCACGACGAAGCGCCGGATGCCCAGCAGGGAGGCGATGAACGTATGGCGTCGCGATTGCGGCAGCACGCCCTTGCGGGCATCGATCAGGATGATGGCGAGATCGGCCGTGGACGCGCCCGTGGCCATGTTGCGCGTGTACTGCTCGTGGCCGGGCGTATCGGCGATGATGAACTTGCGGCGCGCGGTGGCGAAATAGCGGTAGGCCACGTCGATGGTGATGCCTTGCTCCCGCTCGGCGCGCAGCCCGTCCGTCAGCAGCGAAAAGTCGATCGGCCCGGCCGAGCGGTTGACCGACGCCTTGGTCACCGACCGGACCTGGTCTTCGTAAACGTTGCGGGAATCGTAAAGAAGCCGGCCGATGAGTGTGGATTTGCCGTCGTCCACGCTGCCCGCGGTGGTGAACCGCAGCAGGTCCTTGGCGCCCTCCTCCGCCAGGAATTGCTCGATTTCGAAGAGTTGAACGTCAGGCAGGGCGGACATCAGAAGTAGCCCTCGCGCTTCTTGATTTCCATGGAGCCGTCCTGGTCGAAATCGATGACGCGGTTCTCGCGCTCCGACCGCCGGAATCCCACCAGCTCCTCGATGATCTTCGGTATCGTGTCCGCATCGGAGCGGATGGCGCCGGTACACGGCGAGCACCCCAGCGAGCGCATCCGGCAGCGTACCAGCGCCGGCTTCTCGCCGGGAAGGCGCGGCACGAAATCCTGCTCCACGGAGATCAGCGAATCGCCGCGCTCCAACATCCAACGGTCCTTGGCGAAGTACAGCGGCACGACGGGGATACGCTCGGCATGGATATACTCCCACACGTCCAGTTCGGTCCAGTTGGAGAGCGGGAAGACCCGTATGCTCTCGCCGGGTTCGACACGGCCGTTGTACAGATTCCACAGCTCGGGGCGCTGGTTTTTCGGGTCCCACTGGCCGCGGGAGTCGCGGAAGGAGTAGATGCGCTCCTTGGCGCGGGACTTCTCCTCGTCGCGCCGTGCGCCGCCGAACGCCGCGTCGAATCCGCCTTCCCGCAGAGCGTCCAGCAGTGCCTGGGTTTTGAGGAGCCCGCAGCAGCGCGCCGTGCCGAGCCGGTATGGATTGGCCCCGGCGTCGAGCGCTTCCCGGTTCGTATGGACGATCAGTTTGACCCCGACTTTAGCTGTGTACCAGTCGCGGAACTCGATCATTTCGCGGAACTTGTAGCTGGTATCGACATGCAGAACGGGGAAGGGAATCGGGGCCGGATAAAAGGCCTTCTGGGCCAGCCGCAGCATGACCGACGAATCCTTGCCGATGGAGTACAGCATCACCGGGTTCTGGAACTCGCAAGCCACTTCCCGGATGATGTGGATACTTTCGGCTTCCAGGGTACTGAGGTAGCTGAGACGGGGCATTGCTAAGCACTATTCTAGCGAACCAATTTAGCTAAGTCTATCAAGATGGAGATGATTGCGAGTAGGAGGAGGATTCAGGAGACATCTGGACCGCTGCGCCGGGCCGCCAGAGCGAGTCCGGGAAGCCATCAACAGACGAGTACCGTCGCGCGGTGACCTGGCACGGAGCCCAATCCATGATCGCAGGTGACAAGCGGCGCATCGAGAGCTTCCGCAAGCGCAATGTATGCGGCATCGTATGCGCTGGCATTCTGGCGAAGCTGCCACATGCGTAACAACAGAGGAGCATGGGGATAACGGGCCAACGGCATGTCGGAATAGTCTTGAAGCGCCTGCCGGGCGCGCGCGGCGCCCATGGATCCCGTCCTGGCATAGCGCCGCAGGACCTGCAAGACCTCCACATCGGTCAGGTGGGGAACGTGTATCGTCTGGCCGGGTGCGAACAAATGGCTTCGGACGGCAACCCCGGCCGCCGTGTTCAGCAGCGCCTCAATAATGGCCGAAGCGTCTGCGACGATCACCGCCGGCCCCGCTCCTCGCGCAGGATCTCAGCGGGAGAAACCTTGTACTTTACCGGGGTCCTGTGAGCCAGGCGCTCTGCCAGTTCCTGGGGAGTGGGCCGGCTGGCAACCTGCCCGATTTCCCGCAGCAGATACCCAGAAAGGGAGAGGCCTTCGAGCGATGCCCGGGACTTCAGCCGCCTGTGCAACGCGTCCGGAACATTGCGGATTTGGATCATCGTTGACATGCTTTCAGCATATTCGCATGTGGATCACATGTCAAAGGTGGCACGCAGTTCCTGCGGATGGCGCGAGTGCGGGAAAAAGGTTGATTCCGAGTGCTACACTCATCGGCATGATGAATGCCGATGGGATGGAAGACAGCTTGGAACAGCGCGACCCGAAGGTCGGAGCGCAGATCCGCGAGAGCGATAAAGACATCGCTGCCGGGCGTATCCGTCCCGCCCAAGAACTCTTCCAGGATCTGTCGGCCGCCACCGTTGGATCTTCACGCCACCGCTCCAAATAACCGGCGAATTCTTCGTCACAAGAATGCGATACTGGTTACCGGAGGCTGGCGTTATGGTCACTTTGCCCGTTGCATTTCCCCGCGAGAAGATCCGGGGCTTCTGCGCCCACAACCACATCCGTAAGCTTTCCCTGTTCGGCTCCGTATTGACGCACCGGTTTGGCGCCGGAAGCGACGTAGACGTCTTGGTGGAGTTCGAGCCGGGAAACGTACCTGGCTACTTCGAGTTGGTGGGAATGGAACTGGAACTGTCTGAGATGCTCGGGCGAAAAGTAGACCTGCGTACGCCCGAGGAGTTGAGCCGCTACTTCCGCGACGAGGTCGTCGCGTCGGCCGCCGTCCAATATGAACACCGCTGACCGGGTGCGACAAACTCCTCAATTTCTTGCCAACCCGTACCCCCGATTTCATCGTCAATGTACCTATGTAGAGTCTGCAAGTCAGATAGTCCCATGAGAACTAAAGCGACTTCCGACTGCAAGCCGGTGATCTCCTCTTCCAATAGATTGCGGCTTTCACCTATTTCTTGGCACTTCCTCTGCCAATCAAAAGAGTTGATGGCCTGCTGGTTGGCCTTCGGCAGCTTCGACATCTCTTCTTGTATTCGTGCTTGTTGTGCGGCATGCATAATCTTCCCCTCCTTTGATGACGGCCTCGCGGATTTGATGGATTCTCAGCAAATACTGGTTGCTTCGACGAGTCAGAGAGTCGAACGATCTAAATCTCCGTTGAAGTCGAACCGGCCCCACCGGCGAAGAGTTCTGCTTTCAAATTCTTTGCGCCTTCATTGATGAGGTCTTCCAACGCCTGTAACTCGCCATTCGTGAAGACGCACCCTATTGGGTATTCTTTGCCTCCAGTCATGTTCTTAACAGTCGGAGATTGCGACCCGGCTGGGTCACCATTTGGTCCCCTGAACGGAAAATCAAACGCAGTCATTCCTAATACATTCTTGTTCTTTTCGAGAAGTCGCCGCTCTTCGTCATTCAGTTCGTAGTGAGCGCCAACACTGAACCACGACTTGCCGCCCCCAAAAAAGCCTTTCTTTTCGATCTTGTCTTTCTTGATGTGAATCTTCATTTGTGGTCTTCTCCTCTACTTGTCGGTACTGCCGAGATCGGCGTGCTGCTATCTGAGCGTATGCCCGCAAAGCTTGCAGTGTTCATGGCTATACGCGCAGTCCTTGCAGGTGAAGTGACCATCCTTGCAAGTCTTGCCACCCGACAGGGGCTTGTCTTTCCCGCATGTATCACAAGTTCGGCTTGAGCTTGACATCGTATTCTCCCTTGTTTGCTCCGTGGATCTAGTGGACTAAAAGCTACTTCTGGATGGGCGTCATCCCTTTTACCGTGTGCTGTTCCAACTGCACCGTGAACACTGTGCGTACGTATACCCTGGAACCTCTTTGCCTTTTTCGACGGTCGTGCCAGTGCGAATCTGAATCAAGCCTCCGCACTTCGGGCATTTGCCCCCGTTCTTGTGGCCTTTCGTTTGATCATTCACGACCCAGCACCTCCGAAAAGGAATTAGAGACCCGGTCGGGCTGGATGATAGCACAAATCAAGATTGAGCACCAACCGAGTACGGAAATTCCGCCAAGTGCTGTGAAGCCCTTAGAGATCCTGGGAATTTGCGCGTCGGGGGAGGTGTCCTGTGACTGGCAAGAAGACCGGCGCATGCCCGGCTACCAGATCGACCAACGTATACCGCTGGCCAAGGGCGGGGCCGCCCATCAGAACCACCGGCTCATGATCACCTTTTGCTCCGTGTAAAACGCCACCGCGTCTTTGCCGTGGGCGTGCAGGTCGCCGAAGAAGGAGTGCTTCCAGCCGGCGAAGGGGAAGAAGGCCATGGGGGCCGCCACGCCGACGTTCACCCCCACCATCCCCACCTCGCACCGCCTGGAATACTCGCGCGCGGATTTCCCACTGGCGGTGAAGATGGCGGTGGCGTTGCCGTAGGGCGAGTGGTTCACCAGCTCGATGGCCTCGTCCAGCGTCTTGACCCGCATGACGGAGAGCACCGGGCCGAAGATCTCCTCGCGTGCGATGGTCATCTCCGGGGTCACCCGGTCGAAGATCGTGGGGCCCAGGAAGTAGCCGTTACCGGCGGGCTTGTGTTGGCGGCCGTCCACCAGTGGAACGGCGCCTTCGGCCACGCCCTTTTCCACGTAGCCGGTCACGCGCTTGCAGTGGTCGGAGGTCACCAGCGGGCCCATCTCTACGCCGGTCTTGGAACCGTCGCCCACCGTCATCGCCTGCGTGCGCGCCACCAGAAGATCGAGCAGCGGTCCGGCGGCATCGCCTACGGGTACCAGCACGCTGCCCGCCAGGCAACGCTCGCCGGCGGCGCCGAATGCGGAGCCGATGATGGCTTCCACGGTTTTCGGCATGTCGGCGTCGGGCATGACAACCAGGTGATTCTTGGCGCCGCCCAGCGCTTGCACGCGCTTGCCCTGTGCGGCGGCGGTGGCGTAGATGTACTTGGCCACCGGCGTGGAACCCACGAACGAAACGGCCTTCACCAGCGGATGGTGCAGCAGCGCATCCACCGCCGGCTTGGCGCCGTGTACCAGGTTGATAACGCCCGCGGGCAGCCCGGCCTCGTGAAGCAACTGGATCGCGTAGGTGGGCGTGAGCGGCGCTTTCTCGGAGGGCTTCAGCACGAAGGTGTTGCCGCAAGCGATAGCGAAGGGGTGCATCCACATGGGCACCATGGCCGGGAAGTTGAACGGGGTGATGCCGGCGCAGACGCCAATGGGCTGGCGGATGGTCTTGCAGTCGATGCCCGCCGCCACGTCGTTGAGCGAATCGCCCATCATGAGGCTAGGCATGCCGCAAGCCATCTCCACCATTTGGATGGCGCGGCGCACTTCGGCCCTGGCGTCGTCCGCGGTCTTCCCGTTTTCGCTGGTCAGAATGGCGGCCAGATCGCCCGCGTGCTTCTCGAGCAGGGCCTTGTAGCGATAGAGCACCTGCACGCGGTCCACCACAGGCACGTCGCGCCACTTGAGGAAGGCCTCGTGCGCTGCGCGGACGGCGCGGTCGATATCGCCCGCCTCGGCGTACGGCACTTCGGCCAGCACGGCGCCGGTGGCCGGGTTCGTTACCGTGCCGCCTTTTCGGCGCGCCGGCCGCTCCCAGGCGCCATCGATGTAAAACGAGACCAATGAAACTGTGGCATCCGTAATCATCCTTCAACCTCCCAGGCAGGCGCCGAGGCGCGCTGCATCAGCATTACGTAAACCGCGCCCGATACGCCGAAGCCGGCGAACCAGGCATAGTCGTACAACCACCGCACCGGCGGGAGCGCCAGCCCCAGCAGCGCCACCGCGATCCCCGAAACCAGCGCGGCCACGGCGCGCGGATTGACCCCGTTGTGGTACTCGTATGCGCCGCCGCGCCGATAGAGATCTTCCACCTGCAGGCGCGAGCGGCGCACCAGAAAGTAATCCGCGATCATCACGCCCGCGATAGGCCCCAGCAGCCCGGAATATCCCACCAGCCAGCCGAAGATATACGAGCTGAAATCGGTCAGCAGTTTCCAGGGCATCATGAGCACGCCAACCGCGCCGGTGATCAGGCCGCCGGTGCGGAACGAAATGAGCCGCGGGTTCAGATTCGAAAAGTCGTTGGACGGCGAAACCACGTTCGCCGCCACGTTGGTGTTCAGCGTGGCCACCAGCAGGGCGATCAGCGCGATGAAGGCCACCACCGGCTGGTTGAACTTGCCGAGCAGTACCACCGGGTCCCAGATGGCTTGCCCGAACAACACCACCGAAGCCGAAGTCACCGCCACGCCAATGAACGAATAGAGTGTCATGGCGGCGGGCAACCCGATGGCCTGGCCCATGGCTTGCGCCTTCTGCGATTTGGCGTAGCGCGTGAAATCCGGAATGTTCAGCGCCACGGTGGCCCAGAAGCCCACCATCCCGGTGAGCGACGGGACGAAGAAGCGCATGAACTCGGCGCTGTTATGGAACTTGCTCGGCGCGCTCAGCACCGGACCCAGCCCGCCGGCCTTGCGCGAGATCCACCACAGCAGCAACAGACCGATCCCTAGCATGAACGGCGCCCCGATCCCTTCCAGGAACTTGATGGTCTCGATGCCGCGCCAGATCACCGCGATGTTCAGCAGCCAGAAGGCGAAGAAACACAGCCACGCGCCGCCGGCCAGTTGCGCGGCGCCCGGCCAGACGATCCTCAGCATCGAATAGATCGCCTGCCCGCCGATCCAGGTCTGGATTCCGAACCATCCGCATGCCACCAGGGCGCGCAGCACCGCCGGAATGTTCGCCCCACGCACTCCGAAAGAGGCCCGCACCAGCACCGGAAACGGGATGCCGTACTTGGCGCCCGCGTGCGCGTTGAGCAGCATGGGGACCAGCACAATCAGGTTGCCGAGCAGGATCGTGCCGATGGCTTGCCACCAGCTCATGCCGCCCGCGATCAGCCCCGACGCCAGCATGTAAGTCGGGATGCAGACGCTCATCGCCACCCACAGGGAAACGTAGTTATAGAGTCCCCACGTGCGCCGCTCCTTGGGGATGGGCGCGAGGTCTTTGTTGTAGAGCGTGGGGTCGTGCGGCGTCATTACTTCCAAGCTCCTCCTCTGGCCGCGCGCTTGAGATATTGGCCGCGGCCGGGCTTGCCGTGGAACTGGCCGCCATCCACAATCACTTCGCCGCGCGAGAGCACGGTGCGCGCGTTGCCGCGGCACTCGAAGCCCTCGAACATGGAGTAGTCCACGCGCATGTGATGCGTCTTCGCGCTGATGGTGTACCCGGCGTTCGGGTCCCAGACGACGATATCGGCGTCCGATCCCGGCGCGATTTCGCCTTTCTTCGGATACATGCCGAAGATGCGGGCGGGCGTCGTGGAGGTCAACTCCACGAATCGATTTATGGAGAGCTTGCCCGAGTTCACGCCGTGATGATGGATCAACTGCAAGCGGTTCTCGATGCCCGGGCCGCCGTTGGGGATCTTGGTGAAATCGTCCTTGCCGAGGATTTTCTGGTCTTCGAAGCAGAACGGACAATGGTCGGTGGAAACCACTTGCAGGTGGTCGTGCCGGAGGCCGTCCCAGAGTTTCGGCAGGTGCTTCTTGGGCCGCAAGGGCGGGGTGAACACGTACTTGGCGCCTTCGAAATTGGGCCGCTCCAGTTCCTCGATGGAGAGAAGCAGATACTGCGGGCAGGTTTCGGCGAAGGCCGGAACGCCGCGGTCGCGCGCCTCGCGCACCTCGTTCAGCGCGTCTTCGGACGATAGATGGACGATGTAAACCGGCGTCCCGGCGATCTCCGCCATGGCGATGGCGCGGTGTACCGCCTCCGACTCGGCGCGCACCGGGCGCGTGAGCGCGTGGTAGATGGGCGCGGTCTTTCCCTCGGCCAGCGCGCGCGCCACGATCACGTCGATGACGCTGCCGTTCTCGGCGTGCATGCAGATCAACGCGCCGTTTTTTGCGGTCCGCGAAAGCGCCTTGAAGATGGTTGCGTCGTCCACCATCAGCACGTTGGGATAGGCCATGAACAGCTTGAAGCTGGCCACGCCCTCGTTCACCATGTCGTCCATGTCTTCCGGGCCGGAAGCGCCCAGGTCGGTGACGATCATGTGCAGGCCGTAGTCGATGCAGGCCCGCCCCTCCGCTTTTTTCCACCACGTATCCAGCGCATCGCGCATGCGCGTGCCCCGCGCCTGGATGGCGAAATCCACGATGCTGGTGGTGCCGCCGAACGCGGCCGCGCGTGTTCCGGTTTCGAAGTCGTCGGACGATTTGGACCCGCCGAACGGCATGTCGAGGTGCGTGTGGACGTCGATGCCGCCGGGGATGACGTACATGTCCGTGGCATCTATCACCTTTGTGGCGGAACTCTCGGGAATGCCGGCGCGGACCTCCTGGATGCGTTCGCCCGCGATCAGGACGTCGGCCCGCCTGGTCTCTTGCGCCGTCACCACGGCCCCGTTGCGAATCAGCGTATTCATGATTTCCCCGCGCGCATTTCCCAAGATTCTCTGGCCTTCCCCGTTTCCACCTGTTCCATGGTGATGCAATTCTCCACCGGGCAGACCAGCCAGCAGAGGTTGCAGCCCACGCATTCCTCCTCGTCGATGCGCGGGATGCGGACAGGCGCCGTAGCTCCGCTGGCGGCTTGCGCCGAATCCAGCTTGGCGATCGGCGTAACGGCGATGCGCGCATGGCTGGCAGCTTCGATGGACGCCGGGAGCGCATGGCCGTCCAGGTGAATGCACTGGTGCGCGCCGTCCCAGCAGGCGATGTAGCAGAGGTCGCAGCCAATGCACTTGTCGCGGTCGATGCGCGCGACGATCCTGTAATTCAGGTCCAGGTGCTTCCATTCGGCGATCTTAGGCAGCGAGAGGCCGCGGAAATCCTCCACCGTGCGGAAGCCCTTCTGGTCCATCCAGTTGCTCAGGCCGTCGATCATGTCCTCCACGATGCGGAAACCGTAGTGCATGGCGGCGGTGCAGACCTGCACCGTGCCGCAGCCCAGCAGCATGAACTCGGCGGCCTCGCGCCAACCGGCGATGCCTCCGATGCCGGAGATGGGAAGGCCCACTTCCGGGTCTGATGCGATCTGTTGCACCAGGTGCAGCGCGATCGGCTTCACCGCCGGTCCGCAATATCCGCCGTGCGCGGAGAGACCGCCCACGTTGGGACGCGGCGTGAGCGTGTCGAGATCGATGCCCGTGATGGAGTTAATAGTGTTGATGGCGGAGAGGCCATCGGCCCCGCCGCGTTTGGCCGCGCGCGCCACCGCGCGGATGTCGGTGATGTTGGGGGTGAGCTTGACCAGCACAGGGGTGCGCGCCACCTCCTTCACCCACTCGGTAATCATGCAGGCGTAGTCGGGGACCTGACCGACGGCGGAGCCCATGCCGCGCTCGCTCATGCCGTGCGGGCAGCCGAAATTCAGCTCCAGGCCGTCGGCGCCGGCGTCTTCGGAACGCTTCACGATGTCGTGCCACGCCTCGCGCTTCGATTCCACCATCAGGGAGGCAATCGCGGCGTGTTGGGGATAGCGCTTCTTGACTTCGGCGATTTCCCGCAGATTGACCTCAATGGGCCGGTCGCTGATGAGTTCAATGTTGTTCAGGCCCATCATGCGCTGGCCGTTCCAATCCACGGAAGAGTAGCGCGAAGACACGTTGATAATGGGATCGCCGATCGTCTTCCAGACGGCGCCGCCCCAGCCCGCGTCGAAGGCGCGCATGACTTGTTCGCCGCAGTTGGCGGGAGGGCCGGAGGCCAGCCAGAAGGGGTTGGGGCAGCGTATGCCGGCGAAGTTGGTGGTGAGATCAGCCATGGGTCGCCTCCGCAAGCTGGCGCGCCATCGCCAAGGCAGCACGCTTCCCGTCGGCCACGGCGTCCACCACTTCCCGTCCGCCGTTCACGCAATCGCCGCCGGCATAATACTTCGGGTTGCTGGTCCGCCCGGTGGGCCGGTCTATCGCGATCGAGCCGCCGTTCAGTTCGATTCCGCGCGCCTCGTGCAGCATTCCCACGAACCGCGATTGCCCCAGCGCCGGAATCACCATGTCGCAGGCCACTTCGAAATCGGCGCCCGGTATCGGCTCGGCTTTGCGCCGCCCGCTTGCATCGGGATCGCCCAGCCCCGTCTCCGCGAATTTCACGGCCACTGCGCGACCGTTCCTTTCCACGATCTCCACCGGCTGCGCCAGCCAGTGGAAACGGACCCCTTCGACCTTCGAGTGGTCGAATTCGAACGGGAATGCCGGCATTTCCTTCTCGGTGCGGCGATAGAAGAGGTGGACCTCCTCCGCCCCCAGCCGTTTGGCGGCGTTGGCCGCATCGATCGCCGTATTGCCGCCGCCGATCACAATCACACGCTTGCCCACCTGGAAACGGGCGGACGTCTTGTAGCGTTCGATGAAGTGCAGCGCGTCGATCACGCCGGCCACCTTTTCTCCCGGAATCCCGAGCAGCTCCATGGCGCCCAGCCCCAATCCCAGGAAGATCAGCGAGAACCCCTTCTCCAGATCGTCGAGCGATACGGCCCCGCCGACCTCGGCCTGCCGGAACTCCACGCCCAGCGAGCGCACCAGTTCCACTTCGCGCAAACTGTCCGAGGGCCGCAGCTTGTACTCGGCCACGCCGTAGGTGTTCAGCCCGCCGGGCAACGGGCGATTATCGAAAACAATGACTTCGTAGCCTTGCCGCCGCAACTCCGCCGCACAAGCCAGCGACGCCGGCCCGCCGCCGATGCAAGCGACCGGTGGAGCAGGCCTCCAGGCCTGCCCGGGCCACGCCGGTAGCCCTGCCCCACTGGCATAGAAATAATCCATCGCAAACCGTTGCAGCCGCCCAATCTCGATGGGCTTCTGGTTATACCGATGCAAGACGCACGACCCTTCGCACAATACGTCCACCGGGCAGACGCGCGAACAGCTTAGCCCCAAAATGTTGGCATCCAGAATTGTTAGCGCGGAGCCACGCAGGTTCCCGCTCGAAATCTTCTTGATGAATCGCGGCACGTCGATATGGGTTGGACAGGCGCCCATACACGGCGCGTCAAAACAGAAGAGGCAGCGGTTGGCCTCCGCCAGCGCGGACTGCGAATCGAGCGCTGGATGCAGTTCGGGAAAGCGCTCCAAATTGCGGGGGACCGGCAGATCCAACACGCTCATCTGGCCCTTCCCGCTACCGCGCTGGCGCACGCGGCCAGGCTCCGATCCAGCAGTTGGATGAACTGGTCCACGTCGCTACGGCCCACGTTCATGGGCGGCGAAATCCGCAGCACGTTGCCGTACATCCCACCCTTGCCGATGACCAACCGGTTTTCGCGCGCGGCTTCCAGCGCCATGGCGGTCTGGGCCGCGGCCGGCGTCTTGGCGATCCGGTCTTCCACCAATTCGACGGCCTGCATCAGGCCCATGCCACGTACGTCGCCGATGATTTCGTGCTTCTCCTTCAACTCTTCCAAACGCCCGCGCAGGTAGGCCCCGGTTTCCGTGCAATTGGCGAGCAGGTTCTGGTCCTCGATGAAATCGATCACCGCCTTGGCGGCGGTGGCGGTCACCGGGTTCCCGCCGAAAGTGGAAATGGTCAGGCCTGTGACCGAGTCGGCCACCTCCGGCCGGGCCACGGTCAGGCCGATGGGGCTGCCGTTGCCGAGACCTTTGGCGCCGGTGATGATGTCCGGCGTGACGCCCCACTGCTCGATCCCGAACCATTTGCCGCCGGTACGGCCCCATCCGGTCTGCACTTCATCGCTAATGAAGATGCCCCCGTGGTTGCGCACGATCTTTTCGACAATCTGGAAATACTCTTTCGGCGGCGTGATGAATCCGCCCACGCCCTGGATCGGTTCTCCAATGAAGCCGGCCACCCGTCCGCTGGTGCTGGAGCGGATCAACTCCTCCATATCTTGCGCGCACCGGACTTCGCAATCGGGGTAGGTCAGGCCGAAGGGACACCGGTAACAGTAGGCGTTGTGGGCGTGAACGATTCCGGCTTGCGGCGGCCCCAGGCGCCACGCGCCCTGGCCGGTGAGCGCCATGGCCACGGCGGAGCGGCCGTGGTAGGAATGGCGTAGCGCCACGATTTCGGTGTTGCCGGTGTAGCAACGCGCCGTCAGAATGGCGGTTTCGTTGGCCTCGGTCCCGCTGTTGGTGAAGAAGGATTTCGTGAGCTTGCCGCCGGGCGTGACCTGCGCGATCTTCTTCGCCAGCGCGGCCTGTGGCTCATTGGCGAAGAGGGTCGAGACATGTTGCAGGGTATCGAGCTGCCGGTGTACTTGGGCGTTGACCGCGTCGTTGCAGTGGCCCACGCTCACGGTGACGATGCCGCCGAAGAAATCCAGGTACTGGTTGCCGTCGGCATCCCAGACGTATTGGTCCTTGGCGCGCGCCACCACCAGCGGCTCCCGGAAGTAATGGAAAACGGCCGGAAACAGGAACTCCTGGTTGGCAAGCAGAATTTCGTCTTTGGTCATGGGTCAGGCCTTCACCAGAGATTCGTACATGTCGGGACGGCGGTCCCGGAAGAACTGCCAAGTCTTGCGCACTTCGGCGATCTTGTCGAGGTCGAGGTCCGCCGTGAGTACTTCGTCCTTATCGCGCGACGCCTGCGCGAAAATGCGGCCGCGGGGATCGCAGAAGTAGCTGGAGCCATAGAACTCGCCGATGTTCCACGGGGCTTCCACGCCCACGCGATTGATGGCGCCCACGAAATAGCCGTTGGCCACGGCGTGGGCCGGCTGCTCCAGCTTCCAGAGGTGCTCGCTCAGCCCGGCGACGGTGGCCGAGGGATTGAAAACGATCTCGGCCCCGTTCAAGCCCAGGGCGCGGGCGCCTTCGGGGAAGTGGCGGTCGTAGCAGATATAGACGCCGATCTTGGCAAAGCCGAGATCGAAGACCGGGTAACCGAGATTGCCGGGGCGGAAGTAGAACTTCTCCCAGAAGCCGGGCGCCACATGGGGGATGTGGGTCTTGCGATACTTGCCGAGGTATGCGCCGTCGTTGTGGATGACCGCGGCGGTGTTGTAATAGACGCCTGCCTGCTCCACCTCGTAGATGGGGACGACGATCGCGACGTGCCGCCGCCTTGCGAGGTCCTGCATCAGCCGGACGGTGGGTCCGTCGGGAACCGGCTCGGTGAAATCGTACCACCGGGTAGTTTGTTCGGCGCAAAAGTAGGGCCCGTAGAATATTTCCTGCAGGCAGACGATCTGCGCGCCGGCATCGGCGGCCTGGCCGATATAGGCCACGTGCTTATCGATCATGGCCTGCTTGGTGGCTTCAAGGGACGCATCCGGAGAGGCGGCGTTGGACGCCTGAATCAAGGAACACCGAACGATACGAGACATGAACCCTCCCCTTCGCCAGGGAACACATCCCCTCCGCGGTCCGGCGACCGTCAAAAGTGGCGATGGGGCTTATTATGACCTTTTCGCTTTGGGGAAGCAAGCGACGAAGAGCCGAGCCGGAAGGGCGCCCGCTCGCGCTTCGTGCTAGATTGTATGGCGCGGAGACAACATATGCGCATCTTTTGGGGAGTTCTTCTGCTGGCTGCGTGCCCGGTTTTTTCGGCCGGCCAGGATTTCAATGGCAGGTGGGACATCACCACGCTTACTCAGCCGCGGCCGCGCGCCTGGTGGCTGGAATTGACGGGGGTCGGGACGCCGCAGGCCGCCGGGAAATTCGTGAGCGCTTTTGGCGGCGACATGAACAAGATCGACAAGATCGAGGTGGTGAACGGCGAGCTGCATTTCACCATCAACGCTCCGAACGGGCGGGGAAGGGGGACGCAGGCCCCGCCGCGCAATGCGATCTATACGGCGCGCCCGAACGGGGGAAAGCTGGATGGCACGTTCCAGTCCGAAGGACAGGCCCAGCCGCCCACGAAATGGACCGGCGTCCGCGCCCCCGCGATCGCGGACAAGGACGACGGCTCCTGGAAAAAGGGTCAGCCCATCGCGCTCTTCAACGGAAAGGACATCACCGGGTGGAAGGCGCTGAATCCCGATACGGCGATGAAATGGACCGTCGAGGACGGGATTCTGAGGAATGCGCCGCCCACCACCGACATCATTTCCGAACAGAAGTTCTGGAATTTCGAGTTGCACATCGATTTTCGAATTATTCAGAACTCCAACAGCGGAATCGGGCTTCGCGGACGCTATGAGATCCAGATTCTCGAAGACCACGGCCAGCCGCCCAACTCGCACGGATCGGGCGCCCTCTACAGCCGCGTGCCCCCCTCGGTCAACGCCAGCAAGCCCGCCGGCGAATGGCAGAGCTACGACATCAGGCTGGTCGGAAGAACTCTGACGGTGGTGTTTAACGGGACGAAGGTCCTGGACAAGGTCGAAGTCGAAGGCCTCACGGCGATCGCCGAAAACGCGGATGAAGGCGAGCCCGGCCCGTTCATCTTACAGGGCGATCACAGCTACGTCGAGATCAAGAATTTCGTGGTGACGCCGTTGGTCCACTAGCGGGTGGGCGATGCTATCGAGACGCGCTTTCGTGGCCGGCCTCCCGGCCGCGCTGTCCGCCGCCCCTCGCCGGCGGCTCACCAAAGAAGAAGACGTATTCCTGGAAGACCTCTCCCATCGCTGCTTCCAGTTCTTCTGGGAGCAGGCCGATGAGAACACTGGCTTGGTCCGGGACCGTTCGCTCGCCGATTCCGGCGCCCCCGACAAGCGCACCATCGCCTCCAGCGCGGCGACCGGCTTCGGCCTGACGGCAATCTGCATCGCCGCCGAACGAGGCTGGATCTCGCGCGACCAGACCCGCCGGCGCACCGCGGCCACATTGCGCTTCTATGCGGAGAAATCCCTGCACGAGCATGGCTGGTTCTATCACTTCGTCGATACCGCCACCGGCGAGCGCCGATGGAACTGCGAACTCTCTTCGATCGACACCATCCTGTTGCTCGCCGGTATTATCACCGCCCGGCAGTATTTCGGCGGAGACGCGGAAATCGATGGCTGGGCACGGAAGATCTGGAGCCGCATCGACTTCCACTGGATGCTGAACGGAGACCCCAACCTGCTCGCGATGGGATGGCGTCCCGAATCGGGATTCATCAAGAGCCGGTGGGACCACCACTGCGAACTCGGTATCCTGTATCTGCTGGGCATCGCCTCGCCCACCAACCCGCTGCCAGCGGAATCCTGGTATGCTTGGGCGCGGCCAACCGTGACGTACGGTGGATACGCCTACATCAGCGGCGCGCCGCCACTGTTCGTGCATCAATACTCGCAGGGGTGGATCGATTTCCGCGGCCGCCGCGAGAAGCGGCCACCCGGGACCGACTGGTTCGACAACTCCGTGAAGGCCACGCTGGCTCACCGGCAGTTCTGCATCGACCTTCACGGCAAGTTCCCCGGCTATTCCGAAAACGTCTGGGGCATCACCGCCTCCGACAGCGCCAAAGGCTACGTCGCCTGGGGCGGTCCGCCGGCGACCAACAATATCGATGGTTCGGTGGTCCCATGCGCCGCTGGAGGCTCGCTCATGTTCGCTCCCGAGGTCTGCCTCCCGGCCTTGCTGGAGATGCGCCGCCAGTTCGGCCAGAGAATCTACAAGCGCTATGGGTTCGTGGATGCCTTCCATCCGGTCAACGGCTGGACCAATCCCGATGTGATTGGTCTCGACGTGGGAATCACGCTGATCGCCGCCGAGAATCTCCGCACGGGCAACGTCTGGCGCTGGTTCGGAAAGAACCCGGGGGTCAAACGCGCGATGTCCGGGCTTTTCACGTCTTGACGGCGAATCGGCCGCCTCAACGAGGTTATATCATTGAGGGATGCATGCTATCGGCCGCCGCACGTTCTTGAGTCTCGCCGCCGCTTCCGCGGTTCCATCCTTCGCTCGCACGCTGAATGTGATCGGCGTACAACTCTACACCGTACGCACCGTTCTGCCGCAGGACCCGCTCAAGGTTCTGCGTGCGCTGGAACAGATTGGCTACCGCGAAGCCGAGCTCAACATGGACAACCTGGACGGGGTATTCCCGGCCCTCAAGCAGACCTCGCTCAAGCCCGTGAGCCTGCACCTGGACTCGACGTTGTTCGTGCGCGGCCAGGACAAGATCCCGGCCGCGCTCGACGCCGCCAAGACGCGCGAGGTGGAGTACGTGGTTTGCCCCTACGTAGCCCCGGAGGACCGGGGTGGCGAGGACATGATGAAAAAGTTGGGCGACACGCTGAACAAAGCCGGCGAGATGTCGCAGAAGTTAGGGATGCGCCTGTGCTACCACAATCATGCGTTCGACTTTGCGCCCTCCGGGAACGGAACGCTGCTCGACGTGCTGTTGCAGGCGGCCGACCCGAAGCTGGTCAGCCTGGAACTGGACATCATGTGGGCGCAGGTGGCAGGTTTGGAACCGGTCAGCGTATTGAAGAAGTACGGAAACCGCATCGCGCTGCTCCACTTGAAAAACGTCGCCGAAGGCACTGAAAAGCGGTACAACGAGACCGTGCCCAAGACCGCGTTTCGCGAGGTAGGCAACGGAGTGATCGACATCCCCGCCGTGCTCTCGGCGGCTGCCCAAGCCGGTGTGAAGCACTACTTTGTGGAGCAGGACCAGGTTCCCGCCGATCCAGTCGATTCGCTCCGCCTGAGCTACGCGTATCTGGCGAAGCTGAACTACTGAGTTCTGTGGGTGAAGGCCTGGTCATGAGAGAGGCTCGGACGGCAGCGGAGGGACGTTCACGGTGACGACCACAGAGGGTGAACCTTCCGTCTGTCGCCAGTCGCTCTCTCTTGACGAATGCGCCCGGATTAGACGAAAGCGCCGGCCTGAACTGCGTGAGCTCTCTACCAGCCCTGGGCGAGGCATCGCCTCGGGGCAGCGTCTAAAACAGCTACCACCCTAAGGTGGTGCCGCCCAAATTCATACCTCGCGGTATAATTGTCCCGAAAGACGTATGCCATGAAGATTCGTCCGGAAGATGTCCTGGAGTACCATTCCTCGCCGCCGGCGGGGAAGGTGTCGGTCACCCCCACCAAGCCTTGCCACACCCAGAGAGACCTCAGCCTTGCCTATACGCCCGGCGTGGCCATTCCGTGTAAGGAAATCGAGCGCGACCCCGGCCTCGCCTACAAGTACACCGCCAAGGGGAACCTGGTGGCCGTGGTGAGCAACGGGACCGCGGTGCTGGGCCTCGGCAACATCGGCGCCCTGGCCGGAAAGCCCGTGATGGAGGGCAAGGGCGTGCTGTTCAAGCGCTTCGCCGATATCGACGTTTTCGACATCGAGCTGGACACCGAGGACCCGGAAGAAATCATTCGCACCTGCCAGATCCTGGAGCCCACCTTCGGCGGCATCAACCTGGAGGACATCAAGGCGCCCGAGTGCTTCCACATCGAGGAAGAGCTGAAGAAGACCATGCGGATTCCGGTCTTCCACGACGATCAGCACGGCACCGCCATCATTTCCGGCGCGGGCTTGATCAACGCGCTGGAGATCGCCGGCAAGGACATCGGCGCGGTCCAGGTGGTGTTCAACGGCGCCGGGGCGAGCGCCATTGCCTGCGCCACGCACTACGTGAAACTGGGCGTGCGCCGGGAAAACATCGTCATGTGCGACACCAAGGGCGTGATTTACGAAGGCCGCACCGAGCACATGAATCCGTATAAGGCCCGGTTCGCGTCGCCCACCGCGGCGCGCACGCTGGGCGAGGCCCTGGCCGGTGCCGACGTGTTCTTCGGCCTTTCGAGCGCCGACTGTGTCACCGCGGAAATGGTGAAGGCCATGGCTCCCGACCCGATTATCTTCGCGCTGGCCAATCCCGATCCCGAAATCCCGTACGAAGTGGCGAAGGCCGCGCGGCCCGACGCCATCGTGGCCACCGGCCGTTCGGACCTCCCCAACCAGGTCAATAACGTCCTGGGATTCCCGTTCATCTTCCGCGGCGCCCTGGACGTGCGCGCCACCACCATCAACGACGAAATGAAGCTGGCGGCCACGCGCGCGCTGGCGTCCCTCGCCAAGGAAGACGTGCCCGATTCCGTACTCCGCGCCTATGGCGTGGAGCGTTTGGAGTTCGGCCGTGAATACATCATCCCTAAACCCTTCGATCCCCGCGTGCTGACTTGGGGAGCTGCCGCGGTGGCGCGGGCCGCCATGGATACCGGCGTGGCGCAGGTGCGCGTCGATCTCGCTCAGTATCGCGAGGAGTTGGAAAGGCGGCTCGGCAAAGCGCACGAGATCATGCGCGCCATGATCCACAAGGCGCGGCGGGCGCCCAAGCGCGTGGTGTTCACGGAGGGCGAGGAAGGCAAGATCCTGCGCGCCTGCCAGATCCTCATCGACGAGAACATCGCCCACCCGATTCTGCTGGGCAGCGAGGAGAAAATTCGGGCCAAGGCGGCGGAGCTGCACCTGCATTTGACCGGGGCCAAGGTGGTCGACCCGCTGGCGTTCCCGCGCCTCACCGAATACACGGAGGAGTTCTACCACATCCGGCAGCGCAAGGGCATCACCCGCACGGAAGCCGAACAGCTCATCCTCAACCACACCACCTTCGGCAGCATGATGGTGCGGCTGGGCGACGCCGATGCGGTGATCGGCGGGCTGACCACCCACTATCCGGATACCATCCGGCCCGCGCTTCAAGTGATCCCAGTGCGGCCCGAGCTGAAGATCGTGGCCGGCGTGTATGTACTCATCACGCCCAAGGGCGGTATCTACTTCCTGGCGGACGCCACCGTGAACATCGAGCCGACCTCCGAGGAACTGGCCGAAATCGCCATCATGGCCGCGGAGAAGGCCTGCCGCTTCAACCAGGAGCCGCGCGTGGCCATGCTCTCCTTCTCCAACTTCGGCAGCACGCGCCATGCGCTGTCGGATAAGGTGCGCCGCGCCGTGGAACTGGCGCGGCAGCGCGCGCCCGGCCTGGTGATCGATGGCGAGATGCAGGCCGATACGGCGGTAGTCCCACAGATCCTCGAAGAGACCTACCCGTTCAGTACGCTCAAGGGCGGCGCCAACGTGCTCATTTTCCCCAACCTGGAATCCGGCAACATCGCCTACAAGCTGTTGCACCGCGTGGGCGGCTGCGAGCTGATCGGCCCGCTGCTGACCGGCCTGAGCAAGCCCGTCCACGTCCTGCAGCGCGGCAGTGAAGTCAACGACATTGTGCACGTGGCAGCCGTGGCCGTAGTGGACGCCCAGGAGATCGGCCGGCCGTACCGGACGCTGAGCGGCGCGACGTGGCCTGCCTGAGATCGGCCCGTCGCTTCGACGCTCAGAACAAGTACGGGATGAAGCGGCGGGTCGTTTTCATATAAGCGGCGTACGGTTCTCCGAAGAACTGGAGATTCTCGCGTTCTTCCACAACGGCGGTCGCCACCAGAAAGCCCGATGCGCCAACCGTCAGGCCGGCGCTGATTGCGGATAGATTCTTCAGACCCGCGCACCACGCGAGCCCCAGCAGAGACGCGTAAAGCGGATGGCGGATGAACCGATAGGCGCCCACCGCGACGAGCGCCGTCGTGTTTTCGAACGCCAGGTTCGTGCTTCGGTCGGGCGCCCGCGCCGGTCTGCCGGCGATCCGAAGCAGCCGGAACCCTTCGATCGCCAAGCCCAGCGAGGCCGCCCCAAGAAACCATGAGAAGAGTTGCCGCTTCGACCGCGGGTCGCGAAACCAAGAGGGGGCATTGAGAACGATGAGGGTCGCCAGGAGTTCGAAAGCGAAAAACCTGTAGAAGCCATGAGATCGCGGCGATCCCAGCGACCGCCACGACAGCAGGACAACGCCTGCCGATGCGGCAACCCACACCGTAGCTTGCGCCAGAATGCCCGCATTTTCGCGCAAAACGAGGACGACCGCCAGCCCGTGGTGGGGCGGACCTCCTGGTCTGCCTTCTTGTTGCCGGCGGTGGACAAGGGGCCGCCCATTAGGCGTCAACCCAAGCCGACAGAAGAACTCGCCCCGCTCAGCCGTGGTCCGGGCGCTAGTCAGCGCCGCTAATCATGCGGCCGGCGGAACGCCGTGGAAAGGCCGCAAGCGCGCTTCTCGTTCCTAATCCGGCTGGACTTCCCACAAGGGACTTCGGGGGAGTTTGGGCGTCCACTTCAGCGAAATGGGCGTGATACGGCCAACTGGATTCAACAGGTCGCGGTCGGACGCACGCGGCACGTCCACTCAGGAGGAGTATTCTATAGATAGGAATCACACATATGTATTTGCCGCGAGGTGTCGCACAGCCGGTGGAATTCATCAAGCGTCTCAACGCTTTGGCTCCCTTCCCGCGAGGAGTTGTGAACTTGCGCTACACGGTTGAAAACGACTGGAGCGGGGACCCGGCAGTCTTTTTTTGGATTACCTTGGCAGATGAGGCAGCGCATCCGTCGATTCTTCCCGAAACCACCCGACGCATATCAGACTTCATCACCCAGAAGGTCGACCCGGCCGGTCAATGGGGCCTCATTCCATACTTCAATTTCCGAAGCCAATCCGAGCAGGCGAAGCTCAAGGAAGAGGTCTTCGGCTGACTGATGGCCTACCACGACGACCTGATTGAGCACGCCATTTTCCTATCTCAACTGAATTTGCCTGGTGATCCGAAACAGGTCAATCTTCGTCGCGCTGTATCAGCCGCCTACTACGCCCTTTTCCATCTGCTTACCACAGAAGGTGCGCAGAATTGGAGGCACGAAAACCAGCGGAATAGATTTGCCAGGATGTTCGATCATGGCCGCATGAAGGCGTGCTCATCGAAGGTCTCATCGCGCCCCCTACCCGCGGACCCTGCTGAATTTCCCACGGCCAAGGATCTGAAACTCGTCGCGGATTCATTCGTCACCCTGCAACAGGCCCGACACACTGCCGACTATGACAATTCCAGAATATGGTCGCGGACGCAGGTTTACGAGGCGATCGTCCAGGCCCAGGATGCGATCAAGGCCTGGGTACTTATTCGAGAGAAACAGGCCGCTCAGGACTATTTGTTCGATCTGATTGGGACTAGATAGTGCCGCCGTCACAGGAACGACCTCAGGCCGGCACATTGATCACTTGGACGTGTAGTCGCCGTCCCGTACTTGTGCAGACTGGCGGTCCGGATACGGCGTTCGAGGAAGTTGGGCCGGATCAGGAACGAGAAGTCGGCTTGTTCCCGCTTGTCGGGCAATCAACTCCGCATTCGTCCGTGCTTAGGTCAACGCCTGTTGCGGCCCGCCCCACATGTCGCGCACCCTATCGCAAACGCTCCCGGCGAATCAGGGGTGCGCTGTCGTCAAGGGGCGGCAAAGAAGCCGCAAAACGGTCCAACTCCTTCCGCATTTCGCCCAAGCGCAGCCGCCCTCCATCCGCGGCCGCTTCGACCGTCCGATAGGCCCCATCCGGCACATTCTTGAGCGTGACGTTCATGGAACCATTTTGGAACCATTCGGCGCCTGTCCGCAACAACAAGCCGTAACTTACTCGTACCGAAGCGCCTGCATGGGATCGATCGTGCTGGCGCGCCTTGCCGGGAGAAGGCTGGCGC
>OCTA010000511.1_pt1 | contig 35687 bp, 37 predicted proteins | sample 1538991 | NCBI WGS metagenome assembly OCTA01 (sample SAMEA3539302, study PRJEB22396) | soil metagenome | biome: tundra; feature: field; material: soil | place: USA | collected 2010-05 | depth 0.15 m | reverse complement strand
TCCCCGAGCAGGTTGCGATCATCTCCGGAGTGCAGGAAGCGCTCGATCTGGCGGTGCGGCTCTTTCTGAATCCCGGAGACCGGGTGTGCATGGAGAATCCGGGATATCCGGGTGCGGCGATCGCATTCAAAGCTGGGGGCGCGAAGGTCTCCGCCATACGCCTGAATGACGAGGGCATGCAGGTGCAGGATGCGAGCATGCGCGGAGCGCGATTGGTTTACGTCACTCCCGGGCACCAGTTTCCGGTCGGAGTCACGATGAGTCTCGCCCGGCGTCTGCGGTTGCTGGAATGGGCTGGGAAGTCAGGCGCACTGATCCTCGAAGACGACTACGACAGCGAGTATCGCTACTCGGGACGGCCAGTGCCAGCGCTCCAGGGACTCGATCGTCACGGGCTGGTGCTGTTCACCGGGAGCTTCAGCAAAGTTCTCTTCCCGTCGCTCAGGCTGGGATACTTGGTGGTCCCGCCGGATCTCGTGGACTATGTGTCCGCGACTCTCTCGGTTACCAGCCGCCACGCACCACTGCTTGAACAGGCAGTACTTTGCGATTTCATCACCGAAGGACACTTCGGGCGACATCTCCGGCGAATGCGAAAAGTGTATGCGGAGCGACTCTCGGTTCTCCTGGAATGTGCAGAGCAAAGCCTCGCTGAGCTGCTGGAGATTTCAGGCGTGGAGGCCGGATTACAGACTGCGGGTTGGCTGAGCGGTGGGATCGACGGCGAACTGGCTGCGGCTGCGGCAGCTAAGCGGGACGTGGAGGTAACTCCGCTGAGCCGTTACAGCCGCGGCAGAATGGCGCGCGAAGGACTACAGCTGGGATTTGCCGCGGTGGATGTGAAAGAAATCCGGCGCGGCGTACGCGAACTCGCGATCGCGCTGGAGAGCGCATTGAAGAGGTTGCATCGGAACGGCACCGATGCGCCTCTGAGATAAGGACGTTCGATGCGAGCAATTATAGACGACTCGGAAGTGAGCCTTAATCCATAACACGGTGCCGCTGCAATGGGTGTCAGACGACCGGAAAACGGGTGCTCTGCGGATCAAAGTAAAGTTTAGGCGTCTTAGGAACCGAGAAGTTGACTTATTCGAATCACTTGATTGAGCGCCCACCCTGCTTGTGAGATGCACCAAACTCAAACATTTGTTCATCCCACAATTCTTCTGCTCCCACGCGCACACTGCGAACCCCAGCCTTTGAAATCAATAGGCGTCACAATGCTCTCGAAGATTCCAATCGCTATTCGGCAAACTGCAGGCTCGCGACACGGTTCTGAAGGCAGTTCCAAACGGCCGGCCTGATTTGCCCGAAATCTGAAATGCCCGTATGTTCTCGCCTGCGGAAATCAAACTCAAGCGCGATTCCAACGCGATCACAGAAGAGGAGCATATGAGATTGTCAGATTGGAGAAACACCCGCCTTCGCCTTGCCCTCGTCTATGTGCTGGCGATTTGTTCATTCCAGTTGTATCCGCTGGTGTCTCATGCCCAGAACCTGGGAACGCAGCCTGCCACAGGGCAGGCTGTTCAGGGTCAAACTGCGGCCCAACCCGAAGGAACAGTTCTCAATCTCGTGAACTGGGTCGGCAATGTGATCTCTCCTGTCGGAGCGGCTCTGGCGGTGGTCATGGCAGTCGTCTCTTATTCCCAAGGACGCGGTGTCGCGCGATGGGCGGTAACAGCGGCCGGATTGCTGGTGATCTCGGGCCTCACTCGCCTGATCGAGTTCTGGATTCAGAACGGTACGGCGGGCGTGCAGTAGGAACGCTCACTACGGAGTGCTCAGGCAATGACGCTGCCTCAAATCATCGTCGATCTGTTGACACTGCTATTCGACATGGCAGTTCCGGCCGCCATCTGCACGATGGTGCTGGCTGGAATCGCATTGCGGCAGGAAGGCGGCGTGAACTTCCAGGCGGGCGGCAGGTTCCAGCGATGGGCGCTCTGGTCGGTAATTCTCTTGACGCTTCCGCAGTTGCTCTCCTGGTTTGCGGCGCAGGGTATCGCCATGCCTGCGCAAGGCGGAGGCATCAGCAGTTCGTGGGTCGCGAGCTTGCAAACGAGCTTCAGCGGTTTTGTTTCGAACGTCGTGGTTGCTCGATTGACTCCCGTGCTCGCCGCTTTCTGCGTGCTGAAGGCGGCGCTCGATGCGGCGGAGGGGTACAGCCCGCTGGGGTCCATCGTCTCCGCCATTTTTCTGTTGTCTGCGTCCGGCACAGTCCAACTTTTCCAGAGTTGGAACAGCGGGTCACAGTTCGCAACCACGGACATGCTGACCGCAGCCTGGAATTTTCTCGCCGGGACGATTCTGCCGGAAGCAGCAGGATTGGCGATTGTGGGAGCGATCTTTAATTACGCGCGCCATCGGCCATTCATGCCGCTGGTGGGATCGGGTCTTGCGTTCTTGAGTGTTTCGGCCATTTGGAAGCTGGTCCAGGCCATGGCCGGCTGATGAGGATTGGAGGTGATCCTGTGAATCTTTCAAATGGGTTGCTCAACCTGACGAACTGGCTGGGCAACGTCATCATGCCGACCATGGCAGGTTTGTTCGCCGCCGCCGCGATTTACCGCTTCAGCAAGGGGCACCCGTATCAACACCTCGGCTATGCGGCACTGGCCTCCCTGATGTGCTCTGGGTTGTTGCGCGTTATGGAGTCCTTCAGTAACCAAGCCTCCTGGAACAACCCAGACCGCTACTGGATCTCAATCCTCACGCTAGTGAACTGGGTGGGGAACGTTTTGCTGCCACTTTATGGAGCTGGCCAGGTAGTGCTGGCGGTCGTGCACTTTGCGGGATTGTTGGAACGTATGACGATTGGCGAGGCCTGGGTGCGCAACCTGGTCGCAGCGATGTGCTGTTTCGGACTGTCGGGACTGTTGCGATTGGGAGAATTCTGGATTCAACACGGCACAGCCGGAGTGCGCTAGGAAGGAGTTACGAAATGCCATTGCAGGTAACACCCGTGAATCGCAATTTACAGACGCGAGTGACATTCATGCTTCTGGAATTGGAGGACCTGTTCATCGTGCTGGGCGCGGCAGCCATCATGAACGTGGTTGGTCATTTCGTGGGAGGTGAGATCGCGGGCATGCCAATGAGCATTGTCCTCCAGTACGGAGTGCCACTGCTGATGGTGCCGGTGCTGATGGCGTTCAAGTATGGCAAACCGCGCGGCTACGCCCGTGATCTCGCTTTCTGGTACACGAAGCCGCGTGCCTACTGCGCGATAGCACGCGACCGCGAAATCCGGTCTGCGTATCTGAGGGAGGAATAGCAGTGCCGCTAACGCTTGAACAACACGAGCGAAAACTCCACGATCCGGCATTGTGCGAGCAACTGCCGGTCCGCGACTACCTGGACAACATTGTGGTTCGCACCAATGGCGCCTTTGTCGCGGGCTACGAGTTGAAGGGCCTGGCTTCGTATTTCGCAAGCGACGAAGGCCGAGACCGGGGGAAGTTGATGCTGGAGGCGCTCCTGCGCTCTCTGCCGGAACAGAGCATGAGAGTGCAGTTCCGCTACGAAGTAGTGGAGGACCTGGGAGACTTGCTTGAGCGTTATGCCGAAGCCCAGCAATCGGAACGCGCAGAGGTAATTGCACTCGATGAGCTGCGCGTCGAACGATGGCGCATGAAAGAGGCGAACGGCCACTACATGCGGCCTCTCTTACACGTGTACTTCGGCTGGGACCCGGTCGTTCATCGCCGTATTGCCGGTAAGCCGCTCAAGCCCACGGGCAATATCTTCAGCGTATCGGCCCGGAAATGCATCGAGCGCAGTTGTCAGGAGCATCGACAGCTGCTTGCGGAATTCGAGAGTCTGCTGCGTGGCCTCGAAACGACGCTCGAAGCCGCAGAACTCGGCGCACGCCGGCTGACCGACGAGGATCTGTTTCTTGAAGCAAAACGAGCTCTCAATCCATTGTGTCCGGATCATCGGCCGTACAGACGCGGTGAGGAGCAACTGGAGTACAGGAGCGCCCGCGAGCAGATCGTTGACACAAGCATCGCCGATGAGACGGACTCCTATCTGAATGTCGGTGGAATCCTCTATTCCTTTGTAAGTCTGAAAGAACTCCCGGATGCTACCTTCCCCGGAATCCTGAGAGAACTGGTCGGGCTTGATTTCCCACTCATTATTACTGCGCAGATCACCATTCCTGACCAGGCGAAAGTGCTCAAAGGCTATAAGAGCCGCTTGCGCAAGATGCAGGCTGTGCAACGGGACTCGAACGGAGGATTTCGGACTAACGTGGAAGCCCAGGTTGCCGAAGGCCAGCTAGTCAGAGTGCAACAGGACATTATTTCGAGTTCGGTCAAGACGGCGAAGTTGAGTCTGGTCATCGGAACGCGCACTTCCCGCCCAGCAATCACGACCGCGGAACTGGAGCAATCAGAGCGAACCATCGACAACCAGCGCCAACAGCTTCTCTACGCGATTTCCCGCATGAACGGCGCGAAGGCCGTGGCTGAGTCGTTGGCGAAGAAGCGCCTGTTCTTTAGTTCACTTCCGGCAATGGCGGAACCCGACAAGCGAGACCAGGACTTGCTCACCTCGAATGCGGCGGATCTTGTGCCGGTCGAGACACCTTGGCGCGGAACACCGCGGTCACCACTGTTCCTGCTTGAAACTCCCTACCGCCAGCTCATTCCTTTCTCGCCCTTCGATCCCGGCTTGAGCGACGCGAACATGCTGGTGATGGCGAAAACTGGCGGGGGAAAGACTGTCATGGTGCAGCAGTTCCTGCTCATGGCCGCGAGAAGCAATCCGCTGATTTCGATTCTTGAGCGTGGTGATTCGTATCGCCCGCTCGTTGAGTTGATGGGTGGACGGATGATCACCATGTCGCTCGATAGCGACCAAACGATCAATCCCCGGGATTTAGCGGAAGGAGAAAAAGAGCCGAGCAAGGATCAAGTCGCGTTTCTGAAAAATCTTACGCGCCACATGCTCGGTGAGGGCGGGGCCGAAGACACGCAACTTCTTGACAACCTTATCACCGAGGCCATTCTTCGGACTTATAAGAGGGCGGCAATCCGGCCCTCGACTCCCATTCCAACATTCTCCGACCTTCGCGACGAACTGTCCCAATGGCGTGACGAGGAAAAAAACCAACGCGTGATGGACGAAGCCCACCTGGCGGCGATCAAACTGCGCAGCTGGACCGGCGAAAAAGGAGTGTATTCGAAGCTGTTCGACCGTCCCACAACGATCTCGCTCGACAATCCCTGGTTGTTCTTCAACGTGGAGCAATTGAGCGACGACCGGCGGCTGGAAACGGCAATGAGCCTTCTCATTGCTCACGCCACTGCGCAACGGGCAGCAGGCAAGGCGGGCAGACGGAGCATCACGGTTCTGGATGAGTGCTGGTTCCTGCTGGATTCTCCGGTGCTGGCGCCCGAGGTGGTCCAACTGTTTCGTACGGCGCGCAAACGTAACGCCAGCGTCTGGGGAATGAGCCAAACAGCAGAAGATTTTGTTGGGACGGAATCGAAGCCCAGGCCGCACGGGGCGGGCATCGTGAAGAATTCGACCACCAAGATCATCGGCCAGCAACCGGGAGATATGACCGCCCTGCGGGAGCACCTGCACCTGAACGATACCGCTTTGAACCAGATCAAGCATTTCAGCGCTCCCATCAAGGGCAAGAGCGCCGACGCGCTCATCGTGATCGGGGAGAAAGCCGACACCACGCACACGATCCGCATGTCTCCAACCACGGTCGACTACTGGATCATGACGACCTATGCGCGCGAACGTGTTTATAGGTCGTGGTGGTTAGAGCAGCGAAAGTCGGTGCCTTTGATCGAAGCCTATCGTGAACTGGCAGAAAGGTTCCCGGCAGGGCTGGCCGATGTCGATCCACTTCCGGAAGAAATCTCAGGAGAGGTCGCACGAGGTACACGCATATGAAGATGAAAGCTTTGGAGCTCCTTCGCAACTTTCAACACAGATTCAACCGCAGCAGGCGATGGCTGTTCGTAGCAGTGATCACCTTGTGCTTGATTCCCTCGTACACGCGGGCCCAAGGAATCGGAGACATTCTGTTGCTGCTTCATACCATCACAAGCACGCTCCAGGGCCCGATTGGTGACGCGTTGAACGAAATGCGGAAGGTGAGCACCGAAATCAACAATTTCCGCCAGAAGATCATCTGGCCTTTGGCCCTGATCAACCAGACGAGATCGTTTGTCAGTGCAACGAGGGCGCACTACACCGGCCTGATGTCTCAGATTGAAGGCCTCAAGAACAACAGCGCGACCCTCGCTCTTCCCATGCAGCTGGAGTCGATGTTCCGAGGCGCCCAGTCGGGGTCCATCGGTCAGATCCCTTCGCTGTATACGCAGGTCTACAAGCCGGTTGCGCTGGCTGGAATTGCCCAGCCGGGGCAGCGCAACCTCATGGACATTGATGATGCAATGGCCATGGATTCACTGAAGACTTCCATGGTCTCCGACCAAACGACTCAGAGGATGCTAACTCTCGCCGATTCTCTCGAACAGCAGGCGATGACTGCGGCTCCCGGGTCGGCTTCTATGGTCACCGCCCAGGCCCGCGTCGCCGATCTTGTGACTCAGGCGCAGCTGGCGAAAATGCTCGCCGCTCAACTGCGCCAGGAAGCAACCAAACTGGCGCACCAGAATGCGACGCTCAAGCACAGCGCCACAACGACGCAAAATCTTTTCAACCAGATCCAGCAAGTTCTAGCTCATCCATAAGGAGTTCGAAAATGAATCGACTTACGCTCTCTCGTCTTTGAAAGTTCCTCCGGAACGCAGTGATCGCGGTATGCGGTCTGGCCATCGTGGTTGCCCTGCTCCCCAGTAAGGCTCGCAGCCAGCTTGGGCTCGATCCGTGCTGCGCCATGATGTCCGTCGGGCTCAACACGATTTCCGGCTTACTGCGCAATGTCGTGGCTCAGCCGCTTGGTTCCATTCAGCAGAACCAACAGCAATCTGCAAACTACGAGCAGCAGGTGGTATTTCCTATGGCCGCGATTACTCAAGCCAGAAACATGGCTGTTCAATTCCAGAGCCAATTCGTCCAGATGCGCCAGCTCTTCCAGTTGCCAATATCGAGTGCTACCCTGCGCACACCGCACCTGCTCGAACAAAGCCTGCTCTCAGGCAATCCGGGCGCAATGCCACAAATCACAAGCAACTACTCCGCTTTGTACGGGAACGTGATGCCGCCGGCGAACGCGCCCCAGTCGGTCCGGAACATGGTCGATATGACCGACGCGGAAGCACAAGCTGCAATGAAAAAAGCGGTTGAAATCGATGCCCTGGCCAACCTGGAGCTTCAGGCAGCCGAACAGATCAATCAGCAATTGCAAACCGCCGCGCCCGGCAGTTCCACCATTTTGGAAGCCGAGACCGCGGCATGGCTGGTGCGAGCCAACGCATACACGCAATCCGCGATGGCAGAACTGGTACGAGTGCGCTCGATCGAGTTGGCGAACTCGAGCGGTCAGCTCAAGTTCAGCGCTTCTCATGCGGCAACGCTTCACACGACGGGCAACCAGGTCTTGCAACCGGGGGTCCAGTAGCCGTGTTTTATTTTCAGCAACTTCTGAACACGGCGCTAGCCGGGATCGACGGTACTGCGATCATCTCGACGGTGACAAACATCGCATTCGCGATCCTGCTGATTGGCTTCCTGATCGGCCTCTATCAAGCGGCGTTTCGTGGAGGCGATCTGCAGGCGCTGGCGGGAACGGCGATCAAGTATCTGGTCGTTGCCATGATCGTTTCCAACTGGGCAACCGTGTTTCGCGGCGTCAACGGCTCCTTTAATACGATCGCAAATTCCATCGGCAGCAGTTCCGGTGCAGGCGACATGTTCCAGAGCTGGATGGGACAGCTCCAACAACAGTTCGCAAACAACCCTTCCTTGACGCTCACGGACATCATTACGGGCGATGCAGCGAGCACCATCACGGTGGTCCTGCTCGTAGTTGCTTACCTTCTCTATGCCCTCGCGATGATCGTGTTTTGCTTTTTCTACACCTTGTTTGGCGCAATCCTCTACGTGGTCGGCCCGTTGGTGCTCGCGCTCATTCCCATCCCGGGGGTCGGCCAGTTGGGGAAGTCGTATGCCGTCAACGTGATGATGTGGAATGCCTGGGGCATTCTCTATGCTGTGTTCGGCGCGCTCATCACCGCCATCCAGGTCAACCAAGTGAACAACATCCTCGGCAACGGGTTCCTTGGTTTTCTGAAGGGCGCGGGCGACTCGATCATCCTAGGGCTGGTCAGCATCTTTTACGCCCTGGCCATCGCGCTGATTCCCTTCATCGCGAAAAGGATCATCTCCGGCGATGTCGGGTCAACCACGTTTGCGCTGGTGAGAGCAGGCGGGGTTGCGGCCGGCGCCGCTTTGGCTGGTGTCAGCGGCTTTGCGGCGGGAGTGGGTCCGTCTTTCGCCGGCGCTACAGCATCGGGCGGTGTGAGTGCTTCGTCCACGTCTACGGTCCTGGCGTCGTCCACAGCGCCCCCTACTCCCTCGATGCCCGATTTCATTCGCTCCGGAGTTGCGAGCGCGATGAACAGCAACAGCAGCCCGGTGGTGCGTGCAGCCAACGCAAGCGGCAACGAAAGTTCTGGTACCCGAGATCTCGCCACTGCCAGGTCGGGCAGCGGAGGCCGACATGGGTCCAGTTATCGCCCCCATTCAGTAACCCAAGTCGTCAGTTTTAACGTCGGGAGGGCGCTCGGAAGAGCTGTGGGAGGGAACAATGCCGAGAACAATTAGCTCTGGCAGAGGAGGTTTCTATGTGGAGGCAGCCACCGATCTGGGAGCCGCAAGGGACGAAGTTCCGGCCGTACAGCATCACGACCCTGATCTTCTTTTATATCGGAAGGTTTTTCGGCCGTTTGTTTCGCCGGCGTCATTGATTGTCGTTGAACACCCAGAAGGTACCCAAACATGTGGTTGAAAAAGAAAAACCCGTCTAAAGAAACCGATGCGCCGGAGAAACTCCGCCACAGCCGGTATTACGAGCATGATGGGATCCTGCGTGCGTACGCCAACCGGGCGATGATGCTGGCATTCTTGTGCATTCCGACAACGATGTTGGCGCTCGCCTTCGCGGTCTATGTCCGCTTACAGCCTCCCACAGTCATTCGTGTGGATGAGAACGGACTGGCAACGGTTCTGGGTTTGACGAAACCGGGTGTTTCGGTGACGCAAGGCTCGGGATCGGAGCCGACCGAGTTTGAAAAGCGGGCATTCGTGCACCTGTTCCTCGAACGCTATCTGAATTTCTCGCCGACGAATGTGAGCCGGAACTGGGCCGACAGCCTGAACATGATGACTGCCAATCTGCGCCGCACGGCGTACGCCGGCATGCAGAAGGATGACTTCATTGGAAAGATCGAAGACGATCAGACGACCTCGGACTTTCAGATGCGCTCGCTTGAAGCCTCCAAGGAAGATCCACTCACCTATACGGCATTCGGGGTCAAAGAAGTCCATCACATTCACGAACACAACGAAACCATCGACAAGGTGGTCAGCGAATTCCACGTAAGGCTGCTGGTGGAAAAGCGGTCGGAGCAGAATCCCGGCGGTTTGTTGGTTGGAGAGTATTGGGAGCGCGCGATCGAAGGCGAAAAGCGCGACTGGGTGCTGCAGCAAGCCGGCCTCAACAGTACGCAATGACGCGAACGGAAGGAGTTGAAACATGGAAACCAACGTACCAGACAATTCTGCGGAGGCGGCGAGCAGAAGCGTCGTTGGCACAAACGCACGCCGTAGACACCGTAATGGCAGTGACCCAAATCTTCGCTACTTTCTCCCCAAATCTGGGTCTTCTCCGGCCAAGCCGGAGTTGGGCCAGGAGATGGCGAATGAGGGTGAAGCACTGATCGAAGCCTTGAAAAGTGGTCAGACGTTTTTCACGGTAGCGGTCTGGAAATCTGTGCCGGAAGTAAATGGCGGCGGCAATCCTGTGATTGTGAAACAGGCTGTCGTCCAGAAACCGGCTCAAAGTTAGTTCGAAAAGATCAGCACGAAGAGTTCTCAGATGACCAAGCGTTGACGTTGGTCCTTTGAGCGCCCCGCGGCTTTATGTGGGGAAATGTGCTGACCGAGGCTTTTTCACTTAAAGGCCTGGCCGAGCAAACCCGAAATGGGGGTCAGGCAAGAGCGAGAAAGCTTGCGGTCACGCAAACTCCTTGACTCTTTCCGGTCTCCCGGAACAAACAGTTAAGGAGAATAAAAATGACGAAAAATATCAAGACGAACAGCTACAGAATCCCGGCCGATCAGCTCCAGAACCTTGAGATCGACCGCAACGGACGGGTCACACCGCGGTTGCACGATCTTGATCCACTCCAGAACACGCTTCTGAGCGTGCTCTATCCCGGAATCAAGGTAGCGAGTGTGAACGTGCCGGCTGGGCCTCTCGACGATTACGAAGAATCACAGGTCGAGAACGCCCTGGCCCGGCTCGTTTGGAACGGGATTCACTACAAATTGGTCGGGGCAAGTGGCTCTGCAAAGAAGGGCAAGTTCTACTTTGTAGACCAGGAACACAGCCGGGCCATCGCCGAGCGGTTTCAGCACTGGCCACAGGCGGCGATTGTTTATTTCGGGATCCTCGTCTCACCCTGCAAGGTGATGATGGAGGAACCCGAGGCACGTGTGCTCGTCGTCCCCGATCGGAAGCTGGGAACCAATGACTGCCGTGGCTGGATTAGGCGATCGGTGTTCCAGCGTCTCAAAGAAAAGCATGACCGCGAAATCCTGTCGGTCCAGATTGAACGGATTCGCCGCGAGCGGCATGGAAAGGTAAGCGACGAAGACCTGGACCGGCATCAACAATCAGCGCTTGTTGAGGACGCAAAACGGGAAATTGCCCGGAAGCGTCTTGCGGAAGGGCGCTTCTATCAATTCCGCATGGCCTTCGCCGATATCCAGGCGAAAGGCGCATTCAAAATCATGGAGGATGATGTCGCCGACGCGCTGGAAGCGGATTTTGTTCTGCCGGACAGCGCGGTCAAACCAGGGCTGAAGATACCGGCGGTAATGTATTCGATCTTCGGGCCGGGCAGAAGATTTCGCGGGGATGTCGTCGTAGGCATTCGCGAAGTCTCCCGCCAGCTCGAGTTTGAGTCCAGTTACACGCTGGTAGAGCATGCTCCTGAAGACTCAATTCAGCTGGAAATCTTACCACAGGCCATGAAGCAGGTGGCCAAGCTGAGTGAGGCGGTAGGCGAGGGCCGCTACGAGGATCTTCTCGAAGTCCTTGGGCACCATCCGGATAGGTCTTTGCCAGATGGACTTGAGCAGAACACCAGCGAAGAATTCCGGGTCGTTGAGGGACTGCTCTTGGCCGATGCCAGCGGCGAAATCGTCCGTCATCCTTACGTCAACAATCAACTCAACAAACTGCTCGCGCGCTGGGCGTTCAAGGCAGCGACCGGCGGAGGCTTCCGTCTTCCTGCATTTGCTTTGATGGACGACGGTTATCTCTTCCTTAAGGATGGCGAAGTGTTTTGCGGATCCGATTGGATTGCTGAGCACAAGGCTATCGTCACACTGGCTTCGAAACACGGCTTGTGTGTCCGCTACCCGATACGCATGGTTGACGATCTTCTCCCCTTCGCAAATCTCTCCGACGAGGAGATCATCGTGCAGCTCGATAAGGATCTTTGCCGTCAGGAGTGTGCTCTGATCGAGACCGAGCTTCGCGACTTGGTTACGCAGCAACTGCGATTGGAGGGCACGTATGTTCTCCATTCCGAGACGGCAAAGAAGAACGGCGGTGACTTTGATTTCGACTGGATTTGCGTGGTCGAAGAAGACCGGTTCCCGCGGTTTGTAAAAGACCGGTTCTCCCGAGGCCTCGGACAGCAACAGGGGAAAAACAAGGCCAACAAGGCCCGCGACCCCTGGTTCAATCTGGAACACGTGGCCATGAAGGCCCGAGGGAATCACATCGGCTCGATCACCGACTTGATGACCTCGTGCCGCGCGGTAGGTCAGAAAGAACTGGCTGCGCAATTGGCCAAGGAACTTCAGAACGCCCTCGACAGCCTCAAGTGGCAGGTTCAGCCCGATCTCAAGCTGGTCGCCGAAATACGCCAGCAGATACGTCAGGCGCCCTGGCTCCGTTACAAGAACGAACGCCGGTGCTCTGATTTACCACTCCATCTGGAGGTGGAGAAGACCGACCGCGTTGGCCACCTCTATAACCATGTTCGCAAGCAGATCGAGGATTTGCTGATCAACAAGGCCCCGATTGAGGCATTCAAGGCGCTCGTGGTGGGCGAACAGGTCACCCGCGAGATGCTGGAAGACTGCCGTTTCATCAATCGGGTCTATGCCGCGATGGTCGGCAAGATCGCCGAGAGGCGAGAACAACTCAAACAACAACTGGAGAAGACAAAGGCCGAGTGGGACACGGTACGTCAGAGTTCCGACAAGGAACTGCGGCGACAGAAGCTGTTCGCCATGAACCAGGCACGCGGCACATGCCGGTGTGACGAGGAACGTGGCAAATATGAGATGAAGGCCGTGCTGGCCTACATCCGCATCTGGGCGCAGAACAAGGCAGAGAACCGCATGGGCTGGCTACAGGCGCTGAACCGCGTGGTGTGCAACGGTGAGCGCTCAAGCGGCTCCATCCTCTTTCTTGCCTTTCCTCAGGAACTGATCCTGAAGCTTGCGGAGCGGACGGGAGGAAAGCCGGTCCGCGTGCACGTCCCCAGGCTTTACGAGGGACTCGTTCGTACCGACTCTTCCGGTCGAACCTTCCTGGTTGATCCACTCAAGGGAGGGGGACAGAAATACACATTCTTGTTCAAGTACAGGGATGGAAAGGTCCTCCTCGACGACGACAAACCCGAGCAGGCCCAAACACAACCTTCAAGCGAATCTTGCGTTGAAACAGACATCGCAACCGACCGCGCAATACCGGCTGCCATTGTCGATGAAGCTGTGGAGTTTCTTCCCAGCACCTTCAGCGATGAGGATGCGAGTGATGTGCCCTGGGTCATGTGAGGCAGCAACCGCTTTGAGCGGAATCCTTTCGGGTTCCGCTCAGGGCCTAAGAAGGAATTATGAAAAGACTTTTTTCGCTCATTGTCGTGTCTAGCCTTTGTGCCATCGCCGCACTATCCCAGCAGTCAGGCACTCCCGGCCCGGACGCCGTCGTCCACGTTGCCACCGCTCTCAACCACCTGACGGTTCTGGAATTTCACGAGCCGGTCACGATGGCTGCCGCAGGCAGTTCGGACTTTCAGATTGAGCGGGAGTCGAACAAGGTTTTCGTCAAGCCCGTGAAATCGGGAGCGGCGACGGATCTGTTCGTTTGGACGGCTTCCCGGCGCTTTGCTTACGAGCTTGAAATCACCCAAGAAGTAAAGAACATGAATTTTGCCATCGATAGCGCCCCACCGGCTCCCGCGCCGCCTCCAAAGCCCGCTGTGGAACCCGAGACAAATCAGTCTGCTGACGTGGTGCTGACCCGCGCGCTCCTGGGGGCCGAGGAGATCAAGCACACTCGCGCACGTGCCGCGAAAAACCAGGTCAACGTGCGCGTGGAGCAGGTGTTTCGCACGCCGACCACTGTCTATATCCATTACACGATTGAGAACAACAGCAATCTTTTCTATCGCGTAAATACGCCAGGGGCTTACCAACTACAGACAGACGACTCACCCATTTCGTTGGCGAGCCTAGCCCAAACGCAGCTCGACCGAGCAATGCTCGAAGAGCTAGGCAGCACGAAGGAGCTCGCCCTGCCTGTCGTTCACGCCGAAGCTGAGGCCGACGATCTTCACCCGGGAGAGACTACACAGGGAGTGGTTTCCATTCGGCAGGGTTTGAAATCACCGGCAGTCGTGCAGTTGGTATTTGGCGATGGGGTAAAAGCGACCGTCGTGCTCTGAGATGAAAGCAAATACACAACTCGGCGAGATGCATGATCGGCTGATTGACTTCCATTTGTGTAACCCGAAGGAGTGCATTGGCGATGTGCTGCTGATGTGGGTGGAGGACCCCCTGAAGCCGCGAGATGAGCACGGCCGTCTCCGCGTGAATCCGATTCTACTGCTTCTGGCAATCGTGTTTGCGCTTGTCTTCGGGATATTCCTGGTTTTCAGCATGGTTCAGTCATGACCGCAGAAAACGAATATCGGCTCGGGCGGCGCGCCTTCCATCAGAACCAAGAAGAGAGCGTTGCCGTTGCCATCGCCATTGTTGCAGTCTTCCTGTTTGCTGGCGGCTCCTACATCCTGGTAAGCCGTTTTCACGTGCGCTCAGTGCAACTGCTGGAAGGTTGCCTCTATGCGTTCTTTGCCTCGGTCGCTGGCATCGCCCTCGCCTGGTATCTGCTCACTCTGCGACGCCGGCGGGAGGCAAACTGGCCTTATCCTCCTTTATTTATAAGCCAAGCCAAAGACCGCGAGGCCGTCGAGGCCGCGTACGCACAGAACGCAATCGTGCTGGGCTACGACGTCCATGGCAAACCCTGGTTCTGGCCGGACGCGACGCGGGTGATGCAGTCGGTGGTGCTCGGCGCAACTGGTTCCGGCAAGACCACACTTCTCAAGAACATCATTACCCAGGACTTGTTCCGAGTGCTCGGACCTCCCGAAGACCAGCACCGCATTCCCATGTTGATCTTTGATGGCAAGGGAGACCAGGAGTTTCTCTCCGATCTTCTGCCAGCCATCGAAGCCGCGGGCCGGATGCACCAATTGAGAGTGCTCAGCCCCTCGCGGCCGGAAATCTCCGTGCGCTATAACCCCTTCTTCAGTGACGCTGGACTGTACGAAGAGCATTCAAATCTCGTGTTCGAATCGTTCGATCAGGAGGAAGATTTCTTCCGCGGCCATCAGGGCAACTATCTCACCGACATCTCGCGCGTTCTGACCTACACCGGCAAGCGTTACAACTTCTACGATGTGATGGTGATGGCGCTTGACCCGGTGGTCCAGCGGGAACAGATTGCTATTGCCCGCGCCAGAGTTCAGACGCTTGAGGGCGTCAGTAATCAGCGCCGCCTGAACTTCGACATGTCAGCGAAGATGTTACTGCAGTCCCTGCAAGACCGCGAGCGAATCACCAAGATCCAGGGCCTATTAAACCAGCTGATGACTTTTCTCCAGGACGAACTCTCCATCATCACTGGCGCCTACGATGAGATGCTGTCGCTCGACGAAGTCATCGACCAGGAACTGATTCTGTTCGTTTCGCTGAATACCAACAAAAACTCGAAAGCGGTCACGGCCCTTGGCCGGATGCTGCTGCAGAACATGCAATTGATGATTGGCAAGCGCTACGAGAACGAGCAGGAGCGCCGCCGCGAGAACCGGCCGATGGTCAGCGTCATCCTTGACGAGTTTGCGCCTTTTGCTTATTCCAACTTTGCCCAGATACTGCAGACTGCGCGCGGCACCAACACCGCGTTCCTGTTCGCCCTGCAGGCGCTACCGCAGCTTCTGACTGTGGGCCGCGGCTTCAGAGATGACGTGTCCTCGGCGCCGAATACGAACATGCTATTGCGCACGAAGGATGAGGAGACGGCGCAGTATTTCCTGAAAGCATCGGCGCGCGTTCCCCAGAAGCGGCGCACCTTGACCGTCCAGCGCACCGGAGTGTTCGAGGACAAGTACGAGCCCGTGGGATTCGGCAGTGAAACCGACATCAAGGACACCCGGGCGCAGGACGAGCACATCAAGAACCTGCCCGTCGGCCAGATGGAGATCCTAATGACCGAGAACCGGCTCGGGACACTCCATTCCCATCTGCATGTCCGAGTGCCCCGCCAATACCGGTTCCCGGGACTTGAGCCGAGAATTTATCCCCGGCTCCACGCAGTTTCTCACACTGAAGGCGCGAACTTGCGCTTCAAGGACCCGGAAGTTGTTCGTCGCAATGGCCGCTTGGCCACGCGCACTGGCCGTTTGACATGGATGTGAGCCGTCCATCCCGGATTGTCGTTGCCGGCCTCTTCTTGGCCATGCTGCCATTCGTTTGCTTCGCCCACGCGCGCCCTTCGGGCTACGATCCTGCTGCTCAAGCACAGTCTCCGAGGCCAAAGGATGGCTTCGTCGATTTCGCCCTGAAGCGCATCAATCCTGCCGACAAAGACTACGGGCAGTGTTTTGATGAGGGCCGCAAATTGCTGCTCGAAGAAACCATGAGGAACGCCTACTTCTGGTCGAACCTGGTTGCATTAGGCCTGCTGGCGTGCCTGTTCGTCATCATTGTGCATCAGCACAGAGTGCAAACTTGCCGGGAGTGGACCGCGGCGGAGATGCTCGCACAACACCAGCACGCCCTCGCGCGAGCAAATGCTCACGTGGAGGAGGCCACAAGTAGGAATCGCGGCTTGATGGAGGCGTTAACCACTCTGCGAGAATCCGCGCTCCGTTCCCAAGCGCCACCTGGAGAGGCGCAGGATCGTCCGGCACCACCGACCGTTCGCAGCCGGACATCCAGCATACCGGCCAGCCAGGTAGCGACACCAAAGAATGGCAGTGCCACATCAGCAGCCGACCGCTCTGCGAGCGCAGCGACCGCAACACTGCCCGCAAACCAGCCCGCAAACCAAATCGGACTCTTCAAACCCGACGTAGAGCTGATCATGAAGGTGAATTCGCTGGAGCAACAGCTGGGCCGGTCCCAGGATGAGGCCAAACTCTTGCGCCGTCAGCTGAACGAGTCAGACCGGCGGCTCCAGGAGGAACAACAGAGGAACCGCAGTCTGAAAGGGGTGTAGCTCGTCACACAGAAATGAAGAAGGAGTTCACAAAGAGATGTCGAACGACGAAAAGGAGAACCGGTCGAAGCCCGAATCCGGCGCACTCGACAAGTTCGAGCCGGGCGGCGAGTTGGGCCCGCTTGATGACCGTAACGAGTACGAACAGCGGCTGCATTCGTTGCCTCTGGGGCAAAAGGAACTCGCACACGAAAGCACGCGCTTTGCCGATCTCTGCCAGTACTTCTCGCAGCAAAAGATGGATATCCCGCCGTCCATCGTCGAGAGGCTGAGAAATGTCTCCAAGCTTCCAGCGCCGGATCGCATTCGCGCCATGAAGGACATCAATCGCGAACTGATGGAGTACCTCAATGATGTTGGTCAAGATCCTGGAATTCGGCAGTAACTGGTGGGCGCGGTTCGGCCGTAATCCTGACGACCGTTACCGGTACACGAGACATGCCGCCTACTTCAATTCCACGGGTGTGCGCTGCGGAAGCAAGATGAGGCGCTACTGGATCGTTCCTGGCTTGATCCGGTTCAACGGCGTCGGAGATTTTAACCCACAGTATCCGAACCGGGCTGTCGGGGAGGTGTTTGAATGCGCCGATCTTGTCTTTGCGTGCGGCGGCAATCGGGTCTTGTTTCGACGGAAAGCCCGACAATCGTGCCGGCCCGATTACTTCCTTTTGGTTGTATCGAGCGGCAGGTTCGGCGCGGTTAGCTTCGAAGCTTCCGACTGGAAATCAGAGTCTCTGACGCCTATCGCTGTGAGCCATATCGGTGAAAGACAAGAAGCAATGTTGCTCATGAAAGCCGGCGATTGGGTCAGAAGCACACTTGGCATCTGGCAACTGAGGGTTGCGCCAAATCTGCTCCATGGCGCTTCGCTGGAACTGCTCGAAGAAGCGGCGCTGAACTGAAGGGAATGGATCATGCGATACGCCAAAGGCAACCTAGTCATCAGCGAGGAACGTGACATTCCTCTGTTGCGCCAAGTGCGTAATTCCCGCTTCGTGAGCCATGATCAGCTGTTTGAGTTCATGAAGTTCGGCGGGGTCGACCGTTCCCGGAACAGCTTCAACTGGCGCGTAAAGCGGCTCGTCAAGTACGGTCAATTGGATCTCTGCCGCGACGTTTATGGGGCGGGCTCGGCCGTCTACCGGATCGCTCGAGGCGGGATCGCCCTGCTCGAACACCACGGCCAGTTCACCAGTGTCCTGCACTCCAATTCCGAACGTCTCCCGCATGTTTCGCAGGCGTTCCATTCGCTGGAACTGAATCGCATTCAGCTGGCATTGGCCCAGGCGAACCTGCTGGCGGGATGGCAGTCGGAGGTCGAAATCGCATCCTTCAACACCATTTCGCGGACGCCCTATCGGAAGGACTATGACGCCATTGTCGACGTGTGGGTTGGCGACAAGACCGCGCGCTTTGCCCTGGAGTATGAACGCACTCTGAAAAGCTTCCGGGAGTACGACCGCATTCGGATGGCGCTTCAGACTGAGCGTCAAGTCGGATGCATCTTGTACCTGACTTCGGGCGTCGAGGTTCTGCTCCATCTCGTCCATGAACTGCAGCCCGTCAACAGATCCTTGGCGTTTGCCAACGCCAGAGACTTCGCGAAAGAACTGCTCGACACACCAGTCATGACCGGTCGGGATGCGGCGAGCGCCAGGTTTAGGGACCTGCTGCAATGAATCGAGAACCGGGTAACACAGTGCCGGGTCACCTTTGCCTCACCGTCGCCTTGTCCACGCCTTGTTCGCGCCGCGCACTCGCCGCGAAATTGACCTTTTGGGGGGGTGAGTAACATGCTTCCGATCAATGACTTGGGTTCTGACTCCCCCCTGTATTTCAGCCTGCTGGAACATCCCTGTACACATGACTTGAAGCTCATCGCCAGCCCTGTAGTCACGTTGGCCCTCTGGTTCCGCGCTCAGTCGCGCTGCCCGGAGACGAATCATCGACCCTGCGCCTCGGTTGAGACCAGAACTTGCACAAACCCTTCCACGGAATACTGCTCGGCTAAGTGCTCACCATTGGCAAGCGAATCGCCACGCGAATGGATACAAATACGCCAGTCGGCTCGGCAATTCCAGCTTCATCCCGACAGACAATTGGCGAATCGAACCGCACATCGCCGCGCAAATCTGCGCGGCAATGCTGGACTCGATTCCCGCGAGTTGGCGGCTTCCTTGTTGTCGCCTAAATCAGCGGCATGTGTGGTTGTCGCGGTCCACATGCTGTCCACAGCGGGACGTCACTCGCCGATAACCACAGTTCTTTGTCCGGCGTTTCAAATGCGGAACTCGACGGAAGGAGTGCACTCGGGTCTGTCGCTATCTGGCGTGCCTGTTCGTGGACAGCAGGGCAAGTCAGATCAACTCAATTCAGATCAACTTAGAGGGAGCACATGATGTCTCAAAGCAGAGGAGCAGTAAGTTTTGAACCGCTGTTTACAGCAGAGGACATTGGCCTGCGCAAGGAGGCCAATGTCGAACACGTGATGAAAGTCTTTATCACCCTCGGCGAGGGGGTGGCTTCTCGCTGGATTGAAATGCCGAAAGGCGTTTTGTTGCTGCAGAGCGTTCCAGACAATCCCGCGTCCGGCGCCATTTACCTGTACGACCGCGAGCTGCAAGTCTTCTACTTTGTGGTCTTCGACGAAGGACGTGACGACAGCCTCACCGCAGCAGAGTTCGATGACCTTGTCACGGAGTACAACCTCGTTTCGTGGACGGCACATCCGGCGCTTCTCCGGAGGGCCGTTGGGAAACCTGGGATGGCGTGACGGCGAGCTTAGAGAGGAGACTTTATGAAAGGAGTAGGCCAAGCGAGCACGAAAATGGCACAGAGATATTTTACATTGTTCGTAAATCGCCTGGCCTACACCCTGCAGTCTCACAAGCCGGGCGCGAACGGGAAGCACTACTACTATCGTCCGAAGCAGGATCGGCGCTTGTCGCTCCAGACCATTCGCGAACATCTGAACGGTCGGCTGACCGCTGGCCTGTACGCGCTCAATCCGAATACGCAGCGCTCCAAGTGGGTGGCAATCGACGCCGACTATGAGAATGCGCTGGAGGATCTTTTGAAGTTGCAATGGGAGCTGCACCATGACGGAGTTGAGGCGGCGCTCGAAAAGTCCCGTCGCGGTGCTCACCTCTGGATCTTCGCGGACAAGCCATTGCTTGCACGGCACTGCCGGATCTACATCTACAACCTGGCTCGTCGCTTGAAAGTACCGGTAAAAGGGGGTTCTGGTCTGGCGGAAGGAATCGAGGTATTTCCGCGCCAGGATCAACTCGGCCCTGAGGAATTCGGCAATGCTATTCGGGGGCCGCTAGGAATCCATCGTGCCACCGAAAGGCGCTACTGGTTCTATGGCGCGGACTACCAGTTCGATGCGCAACTTGACTATCTGGAGCGCCTCCGAAAGATCACGGAGACCGAGATGGGCGGCTTCATTCATGGACTCGAAATGCCGGAAGAATTTCGTCCCAAGCCAAAAGTAGAGTTGCCTCCATACGACCCCACGCGCCCCCAGTTCTGCATTCTTGATCACGTCCGGCCGACGTGCAAGCGTGCCGGGAACCACTGGGCACGCTGTCCATCATGCGCGGAAAATGGACGAGATCGCCGCGGCGACAATTTGGCCATTTCAGTGTCGGATCCGCGCAAGTACAAGTGCTGGGCCGGATGCACCAAGGAGATGATCCGCATGGCGGTGGGACACCCGATTCGAGTCAGGAGGCTGGTTGAATATGGAATCTCAGCTCACGACGCACGATAGGCGCATGGAAACCGAAATCCTGGCACGACAGGGGCTGCGGCTCCCACCGATCACGTTGAAGTGTCTGCGGACTGCCGGCATCTACTGCCAGCCCTCGGTTTCAATCGAGCATCAACACCTGGCGAAGAAGTATGTGCTTCGGGGAGTCGAATCAGGCGGGGCGGTCGCGGAGGTGGGCGCGTATGCGAGCTTCGTAGACGAACAAGGCAACGGATTGCCCTGGCTTCAGCGCGTGGACAGCATTGGCGTAAACGGCGTGCACGCGATCATCGTCGCGCCGGTACTGATCCGGGTGCAAATGCTTCGGATAGAGCGGACGTACGATCTTCTCATTACCCGGCACGAACTGGCAAAATCGGGGGATAGCCAGAGGCCACGGCTGGAAAGCGCGATTGTCTTTTATGGCCGCAGGGGCAGCCTGGAGATGGAGCTGTGGGGGCAGGACGGCGCGTTCCGCGGCACCGTCTGTCCGGTTTTCTACACTCGGGCAGGGGAACGAGTGGTGTTGCCAAACGACTTCCAAGATGCTGCCACCCGAATCACATCTGCCGTGTGCTGCCTCGGCTGCCGTCATTGTCATTTGCTCGGACCCAGGCTGATTGCCCCGGACCGGACGGAGGATTCCAACGCTCTTGATGTAACCGACGAGCAGAGCGCAAGCGTCGATGCAACTGCGAGCGGAGCGGCGTCACGAGTTTTGGATGAGCGACGGCCCTACAGCACGCGACCTGCCCAGCATTGATGAGGTTCTTGTCGACCCTGCCGCTTCTTTTTGGCTTAAAACGGCGCTTCGTTCCGCTTTGTGTCGCGACCCGGTAGATGCCGCCCACGATTCGGAGATCCTGGCACGACTGCTGGAAGAAAGGTGCGACAAAATCCTGTCTGGGAGTTGACTACATCTGTTTCGCTCATCCTGCCAGTCTTTCCGAGTCGCCGGTCACGGCCTCGCGAGTTGTTCTGCCCCTGCGCACGGTTGTATTGTCGGCATCGTAGCGCAGTCCACAAAATCCACAAATCTGTTGTCCTTTATAATGTGCCGTCCACAACTCGGGCAGCTCTCGTGGCCGCACAACCCGGAACCACCCAGGTCGCCGGGAAAGAGGGGTCAATATGCCTGATACCGAAACCGGAAATCGCGGACGGAATAGACAGAAAATCCCCCGCATCGGACCGGAAGACGCGGCGCGAATCTTTGCACAATGTGAGCACCTGCTGGACATTTCTCCTGTCTTCGTTGAGAACCTGCGGCAGATAGGTTTTGCCCACTTCCTGGCCCCACTGCACGAGCAGATCCTGGAGCTCGCGGTGCAGCCGGACTCATGGGGCGAGCGGACCAGGGCTCGCCTGATCGCTGAACTCTTTGCCGGCCTAAGAGGGATTCCAGCCGAAGATGCGCGTGTGGAGGAAATCGTGCAGGTCTCAAATGTTGTGGTGCCCTGTTTCCTTCTTGAACTGGGACGCCGAAGACAGCACATTGAAATCGAATTTCCTGCTAATCCTTGCGATTCCGCCGCGCGCTTTGCGCTCCGCGCCGGGCCATCCTATCCGGTCCATTCCGTCAACAGCGAGCAGCTAGTCCGGCTAGTCGCCGAGGCCGGCGAGGAACTGGTCGGCCTTTGCTATTTCGGAGATCAGCGAAGCCGGGAACATATTGAGGCGCAACTGACTTTCGAAAGTCCAACGACCGATTCCTAAACACGGCCGCGGCGTTCATCTTCATCTTCCAACTGTTTTCCTTCGACTGGATCCCCGACACTCTCAGATTGCCGCGCGAGTGATTGACGCCGGAAGTCGCTGGAGATGCGAAATCCCGGCCCGACAAAGGTTGATCAGCACAATCACTCGCGGGACAATCTGACGGCGAAGGATGAGCTTCTCTCTTGTTTGCAGATGTCCTTAGATCGGAGGTAGAGAAATGCCAAAGAGCGTAAACAAAGTCATCCTCGTCGGGAACGTTGGCAAGGACCCTGAGGTCAGGTATTCACAGAGCGGCACTCCGGTCGCCAACTTCAGCCTCGCTACCAACGAAAGGTTCAAAGATCGCAGCGGTGAGTGGCAGGACCGGACGGAGTGGCACAACATCGTGGCCTGGCAGCGTCTGGCGGAGATCGTTGGGGAATACGTCGCCAAAGGCTCCAAGGTGTATGTCGAAGGCAAGCTCCAGACCGCAAGCTGGGAGGACCGGCAGAGCGGGGAGAGGAAATACCGCACTGAAATCGTCGCCCGCGACCTGCTGCTGCTGGGCCCGCGGGAAAACAGCGGCGGCGACCACCAACGTCCGACGCACAACGAGAATCAGGACCAGCCTTCCCACGCTGGCCCCGGCGAAATTGTGGACCAGGACATTCCATTCTGAAACGCTTGTCAGATTCCTGCACATCCTTACGAAGGGAGAGCTGTCATGAGCCCAGTCAACGGACACGCGAATGACTCCACCAATATCCCCACCACGGCAGTGCAGCAGATTGCTCCGCCGGCTAGCGACACAAACATCTCCACTGCGCTGACGGCGAACGCGGCAAAGATCAAGGAACTGATCGCTAATCTGGAAGTACCTTTCCATCCTTCGGTGATCGAATGGCGGGTCACCAACACGAGCAAGGGCGGATCGCCGCGTGGCCAGGTTATGCCCTACGCCGACCAGAGAGCTTACACAGATCGTCTAAATACGCTGGTTACTCCGGCGGGCTGGACACGCAGGTACACAATTCATACCAGCGCGAATTTTGAGCGGGGTAAGGATCAGAGGATCGTCGCGAAAGTGCTGGTCACCTGTGAGCTGACCATCTTCGGCGTGGGCTCGCATTCCGCAACCGGAGAAGAGTGGGCCGACGATGATAACGCTGCCACGGCTGCGGAAGCGCAATCTTTCAAAAGGGCCTGTTCCTGCTTTGGACTCGGGCGGTATCTGTATTACTTCACTGGGACGTGGGTCGATCTGGACGATCGCAAGCGGCCCAAAACTATTCCGAAACTGGCGGACTGGGCAACGCCTGAAGGATGGCGCCGGGGTCTTCGGCCCTACGCAGAGGGGGATTCGAAGCCAGCCGAGCGAACAACTGCTGGGAACGACGGAAATGGCGATGGCCAACGCAACGGCAACGGTGCGAGCGGCCACGGCGCCAGCCTCGTTCGCGAGATCGAGCAGATGGAACAAGCGCTGGGGAGACGCATGTATCGCGGGTTGTTGAAGACCCTAGCGAGAGTATGGAATCCGAAGGATATTCAGGACCCAGCGATCCAACAGAAGGTGCTGGCACACATGCAAGCCGCGGAACGGGGCTTCCGCCGACTGGATGCGGCGCTAGAACGTGTCGAGCCGGAAGCGCTGACACAGATACTCCGCTCTCTGAAGTTGCAGTCGCTCGACCTGGTGGACAACCTTCAAACCTTGCGTGAGATAGTGCTTGCCCTCGAAACAGCCGCAGAAGGAAAGCAGTGAAACAGTAGACCCTTTCCGGGAAGGAAACATCACCAGCCTTCGCCATATCCACGCAGGTCACCGGGAAAACATCAACCCCGGCTGGACAGTTCTCGGATGACAACGGCCGCCGCTCTTACTGCTTTCCCGCCCTCGTCATACTCGGGATCGTAGGCCGTGATGGCTGCGGCGGCTAGGGTGCAATGTTCCCGCACTGATCTGACGATCCCAAGCAACTCCGTCAACGTCAGCCCGCTCGAGGGCGGGAAATGGTTGACGCGCGCTTCGGAGGGATCGAGCACATCGAGATCGATGTGAAGATATGCACGTTCTGTCTGTGCCTGGATTCTCGCCCACAGCGGCTCCAGAGCGGCATTTAAGCCATGTTTCCGGATGCGTTGCACATCCACTAAGTGAACGGAGGAACTGTCGAGCAGCGCACGTTCATCGACATCCAGGTCGCGTGCGCCCAGCAAAACCGTTTGTGCCTCGGGCACTGGGTGAAAGCCGGGGACGCTGGCCGCCAGTTTGCCCCAGCACCTGCCCACGGCTGTGGCGAGCGCCATGCCATCAAGAAAGCCGCTGATCGTGGTCTCGGGAGTGTTGAAATCCCCGTGGGCGTCCAGCCAGATGATCGACGGCACGGGAGCACCGAGCCCGGCGAGCGTGCCCACACAACTGATGCAATTGCCGGCTAGTACTATAAGGAAAAGCTCCGCGGCTCGCTACGTCACAAACCTTTTCCGCGAGTAGACGCGCGACGGCAAAAGAGGTGCCGATTTCGAGTGCGAAGCCATCATGCACTTCTACCTCACCGACTTCGGGTAACGGGAAATGCTCGGACTTGAGATGACGCACAATGTGCCCGGGGCCCAGCCCCATGCGGTGGTTTTTATGTCCGGAGTCGTACGGCACCTGGATGATTTGTATGCGCATAGGATGCGTCTGGACGGTTGACATTTCATCATAAATGACCCTTGGAAGGACTCTGACTTCTGCTGTGCTGGTATGGAACCCGAAAGACTTGTTGAAAGGACAGTTCCATGGAAAATGAACCATCAAACTTTGAGCAAGCGCTTCCACCCGAACAGGCCGCAGCTAAGGCAGCCATCCTCGCCGAATGTGACCGATTAACGGAAGCGGGAATTACGTTTGTAGCGGTGCACTTCGACGGTTCAGGCGATGAAGGCGTGAACGAAGACATCAAGTGCTACGCCACTGAGGATTACGCTTACGAAGAAAGCGAAGCCCAAGCCACCAACTTCTCGTACCTGCAGGAACATTTTGATGCTCTGGTTCCCTACGGCTACGAGAATAATTGTGGAGGTTTCGGCGACGTGATCCTGAACGTGAAAACCCGCAAGATCACGGTTGAACGCAACGATCGGTTCGAAGACTACACAACCTCGACCTACGAGGTCTAGCCATGGCCCACCCATTCAAGCACGCAGAAAGCAGTGCTCGGAGATTTGGCGGCAAGGCCGAGGACTATCTTGCAATCCACAACTGGTTCGACGAATCAAAGTCTTTTTTCACAGACTTCCGCCACCGCGCACTCCGCCATCATGCTGAAGGCATTTACTTAGCTGAGCGCATCTTTGGTGTCACCATCATCAACAGCGAAGGCAAGCAAGTTCCGGTGCGTTACATTGGCGAACAACATGTGAAAGAAGATCTGGGACACATTCCCACGGCACAGGACTGGCTCTCGCAAATCAACCCCGCACGTTGGATGTATGGGCGGCGTTTCGGCCAAGAATTAATGCAACGAGAGGATTCCAGGCCCGGACTCCTGCGGCCATTGTCCGAAAGGAGCCCCATTCCGCTGACAGAGAGTAAAGGTGAATAATATAACAAATTATGTTATATTAACTAAGAGTCCTGGAGAGGAAGAAGGATCCGTATGGATGGGACGAGGTTGAAAGAGGCGCGCTTGGAGAAGAAGTGGACCCAAGAACAAGCCGCCCTTGCGCTTGATGTCACCCAGGCCTATTTGTCGATGATGGAGAAAGGGCACCGCCCTCTATCGGAACGATTCGTGCGTAGGGCCCTCAACGTGTTGAGTCTGCCGCCTACGGTGCTGCCGCTGCGATCTGAGGACGTTAAAATGCCAGCTTCGACGCAGAAGCGTGATTTTAGCGCCGAACTGAGTGCGCTCGGTTATCCGGGGTTCACCTATCTTCGGGCAAGAAGGCAGCGGAACCCTGCGGAAGTCTTGCTTGAGGCTCTGAGCGAGCCAAACCTTGATGCCCGAGTTGCTGAGGGGTTGCCTTGGTTGGCCATGACCTATGTTGATATGGACTGGGATTGGTTGGTTCGCAATGCCAAGGTACGCGATCGGCAAAACCGATTGGGATTCGCTGTAACTCTGGCGGGCGACGTAGCAGAAGGCAAGAACGACAAGGACCGGGCGAGACAGCTCCGATCGTGTTTGGAAGCTTTGGAGACTGCCCGTCTTGCGCGCGAAGATACGTTTTGCCACGACTCGATGACCCAGGCTGAGAGAGCATGGCTGCGAGAACATCGCTCGCCAGTCGCGGCACACTGGAACCTCCTGACCGACATGAAGGGAGAACACCTTGTCTACGCATCGGAATGAAAGCATGCCGGAACCATGGCTCTCGTTCTTGCGCGAATTGGATTCGGCGGCGAGCGAGGAAGTTCGGCTGGATTGTATGGGAGGATTTGTCGTCACCATGGTGCATGGGTTCTCACGTCCGACCGGAGACCTTGACGTGCTGGAAATTGCCCCTCGGGACGCTAGCCAACCACTGTTAGAACTCGGTATGCAGGGCGGTGCGCTTCACAAGAAGTACAAAATCTATCTTGACCATGTTGGTGTGGCTCACGTGCCCGAAAACTACGAGGATCGACTCACCGAGATTTTTCCCAAAGTGTTCAAGCATCTCCGCCTGTTGGCCCTTGATCCTTACGACCTGGCATTGTCAAAGCTGGAACGCAACATTCAGCGGGACCGAGACGATGTGAAGCACTTGGCGCGAACTGTCCCGCTCGATCTGGAAGTGCTGAAAGAGCGATACCAGAAGGAACTGCGCTGGCAACTGGGTAATCCTGGGCGCGAAGACCTCACTCTGCGTCTGTGGATTGAAGCCATCCAAGAAGAACAACCATAATAGTTGATACTCAGAGGAACTGAGGAGTTGCGCAGTTACCTAGAGCCTGCCTTGCTTTTCCCCCTAAAACAAAACCCAGGAGGTGCTTGTGAACGCTTGCATCTCCGCAGTCCAACACATGCGTCCACTTCGGGGAGGCGCACAATCTCACCTGTTGAAGGCGTCTGACGGTGCCTGCTACGTGACCAAGTTCCTGAACAATCCCCAGCACGTCCGAGTGCTCGCGAACGAGATGCTAGCCACCAACTTAGGACTGGCGCTCGGTCTGCCGATGCCACGGGTAGAAGTGATTGAAGTCTCCGATTGGCTTATCGAACACACAGAGGGACTCCGAATCGAGTTGGGTGGTTCCAAGATTCCGTGCCGGAGCGGCAAGCAATTGGGATCGCTGTACGTGGGCTGCGAGAGTCCTGGCATGAGTTTCGACTACTTGCCCCGCGAACTATTAGCGAGCGTTCTTAATATTGAGGACTTCGCTCGGGTTCTTGTCCTGGACAAGTGGACGTGCAACAGCGATGGAAGACAGGCGATTTTCTGTCGCAAGACCCTGCGAAGCCAGCGCCACCACGCTACCTTCATCGACCACGGCTATTGTTTCAATGCCAGCGAGTGGAGTTTTCCGGACTGTCCGCTCCGAGGTGTGTACGCGAACAATTGTGTATACGAGAGTGTGATGGGATGGGAAGCATTTGAGCCGACGCTCAGTCGGGCAGAGAAGATGGATGCTCACGCCATCTGGCGGTGCGCTGCCGACATTCCAGAAGAGTGGTACGAGGGCGACCGGGAAGGTCTGGAACGGTTGGTGGAGACGCTCCACCATCGCCGTGGAGCGATTCGGAAGTTGATCACCGAATTTCAATGGTCAGACCGGAACCCATTTGCGAACTGGCGTGAATCGCCCGCGGATTCTGCCATCCCTCTCGCAGTAAGAGATCGATCTCTTGAGGCACAGCATTTGTAATTGAGACCCGTGCAAGGGGCGGGCTTTCGGCACAAAACGCTAGCAAAGGAGGATCAGTCCCATGGTCGAGCACAATCCTCCAGTTCCCGCCGATTGCGCCCGCCCTCCAGTGATTCCCCTGCCAGTCGCGCTCTACGTCTCCGATGAACTCATTTTTGAGCTCTATAACGGAGGACAGCCCTGCCGCCGATTTTCGATCCGCTGGGAGAGGCTCGTTCCAGCGAAGGAAAGCGAGCCAGAGGCAGCCCCTCAGAGTTCCCAAACGGGCTTGCGCACACACCAAGATTAGTGCCCGCGTTCCATGACCCGCCAAACGCGGACTTCCACCTGATCGCCAATGGTTGAGAAATGAGGATGGCAATGAGAATTCGTGTGACCACGAGGGCCAACTTGTTTGAAGAACGAAAGTAACAACACACCGAGCGCGGCTACCGAATTGAGGATGAGCGGCCGATTCCTGTGAACGGTCTTTGCTCGTTCATCGCCGTGAGCGAGATACCCGATTCAGACCCAGTCGGCGAACTGGTGGCACAAGCACTCAATCGACACAACGGTTCGTACAGCGATTGTTGAGGAAAGATGATGCCGCGCCAGGGAGGGACTGATGTCACAGAAAAATCGAGGGCGCCGGTTCAAGACGGCACCCTCGGTGAATACAAACTTGGCTGGTTACGCGACCGCCTTTCTCGGGGCTTCTGCGGTTGTGTGTTTCGCAGCCCCTTTCCCCAGGAAGTTTACGAGTTCAGAATTCACTTCCTCCGCGTGGGTCCAGGTGATGCAGTGCGGCCCATCCTTCACCACCGATAGGCGCGCTCCCTTGATCAGCTTGGCCGTTCGCTCTCCCGCTGCTGCGATCGGCACAATCCGGTCTGCGTCGCCATGAATCACCAGCGTCGGGACGTCGATCCGTGACACGTCCTCGCGGAAGTCTTCATGCCAAGTCGGTACGCAAGCAAGACTGGCCGTGGCGGACGCGCCGGCGGCCACATTCCAACTAGCCTGAACGGCTTGCTCGCTGACACGCTTACCCAACAGCGTGTCTGTGTTGTAGAAGTTCTTGAAAAACTCGGTAAAGAAGGCGTAACGGTCCGCAGCGATAGCTTTCTCGATTCCCTCGAACACACTACCGTCCACACCTTCCTGGTTGTCTGGCGTTTTGAGGAGAAAGGGCGGGACCGAGGAGATAAAGACGGCATGGCTTACGTCCTTCGATCCGTGCTTGCCGATGTAACGGGCCACTTCGCCGCCGCCCATCGAAAACCCAACCAGGGCAAAGTTGTGTAATTTGAGCTTAGTCACGAGTTTGTGCAGATCTTCGGCGAAGGTGTCGTAGTTGTAGCCCGCGGTTGGTTGGCTCGACTTGCCGAATCCTCTGCGGTCGTAAGTGATAACGCGGCGACCCGCTGCCAGAAGCACCGGCAGCTGTTTTTCCCAGGAAGCGCCGCTCAGCGGATATCCGTGGATGAGGACTACGGGGTCACCCGAGCCATGGTCTTCATAGTAGAGATCAATCTCAGTGGAGTTTTCTTTCCCGACGTTAAGGTATGGCATTGAGGTTCTCCTTCTTGGATAGAGTTCTAGGCATTTCGCCACAGGTGGTTGGTTGTCGTCTGTTGAGATCTCCCGATTGGGCCAATACTACTCCCTCGCAAGACTGATTTCCTCTCTGTCGGCAAGTGTCCGGCGCACCGCGTTGAGCGCTCAGAGCTTCTTGGATGTTCCGCCTTTCAATACGAGCAGACGCGAGTAGCACGAGCAGACTTGGGACCACAGCAGCAGCCAAACGGATGACCACTCGGAGGTCGCACGATGAGACCGCATGGAAAAACCAAGCTGGGTTTCTTCCCCTTGCCTGTGCCGGAAGCCGAGAGACTGAAGAATTGCCTTGCCTTCGCATCGGAGTTCGCCGCACTCGATCCCTGCGTGGGCGATGGCCTGGCGTTCACGCACTTGCTGCATGGAGTAACCGCTCATCGCTACGGCATTGATATCGACGCCAATCGGGCTGAACAAGCGAGAGCCTTGGGAATCGAGACTCTGCAGGCTAACGCCATGGATGTCCGCTGCCCGCCAGAAGCGGTATCCCTGCTCTACCTGAATCCTCCGTACGATTGGGAATCCGGGGAGAGCAACAACCAGAGATTGGAATTGGTCTTCCTCGAACACAGCTATCGCTGGCTCAAGGCCGGTGGCGTGTTGCTATTCGTGATTCCTCAGCTGCGACTGGCGAAATGCGCGAGGTTGCTGAGCGAACACTTCACGGATTTGCGAGTGTTCCGACTCACCGAGCCGGCTTGCCTGCAATACAAGCAGATCGTGGTGCTAGCAACGCGCCGCAAACGACACTCCAGGGTTACGGATGCGGTTTTGCTGGATGGAGTGCGCTACCTCGAAGTGCTGGCAACGAAGAGCGAGCTTGAGCCTCTGGGCGACACTGCTCAGGTTCGTTACGAAGTTCCTGCCTCGGAGTCGGCTTTACTGACCAATATGGGTATTCCATTGGACGAAGTGGAGGACTTGTTACTGGAATCCGCCGCATATCGTCAGGCGGGCCGTGTGCTTCTGCCCAAGCTGAATGACGTCAGAGGCCGACCGCTCACGCCGCTGCACGGCGGACACGTTGGATTGCTCTGTACTGCTGGAATGCTCAACGGAGTATTCGGCGAAGGAGAAGCTCATCACATCGCGCACTGGCGCTCTGTGAAATTCACTGACCATTGGGAAGAACAGGAAGAAGACGGAACCAAAATTCTGCATGACCGGGAACGATTCTCGCATGAGCTGACCCTTGTCTTTGCCGATGGAAAGACCCAGATTCTCACTCACGAAAAGAAGGAGGCCAAATGAAAAATGCACACCTTCGCTTCGGCTGGCTGACCTACGTGAAGAGCGCGGAGAAGACTACCACCAGCATCAAGCTGCGACTCGACCGCTTTATCGGCGAGGTGTTGCCCGATCCGCCCCGCCAAGCCAAAGCCCATCTCATTTCAGTGATCGGTGGGGACACACAGATCTCCGCTATCAGCGCGGCGATCTCCCTGGGAGACAGGTTCATGGTGGAAGGACCAGGTGTGCCGCCGATTCGAGTATGTCTCGAACGCAACGCACAGTGCTTCAAAGGCTCGGTACAGCTTGCCGGACGCAAGAAGCCGCTGCGTCACCTTATTGGGTTGTCGGAAGAGTTCGCTTCCAGCAACATATCGGCAGGGTCAGGAAGAACCCTGCTGGCAAGCTCGGAAAACCGATTCATTTGGGCCTCTCTCGCCCATATCCACGGGATCCCCGGAATGCCGGACTGGGCTGACTGGTTTGCCGGCGAACTGGAAACGCATCAGGCGATCATCCGTGCTCTCGGTATCGGATGTGTCCCTGTGCTGGTCAAAGGCGAGAAGGAACAGTTTCTTTCCTGGCTCAGTTGGGGCGTTGAGAGTGGAGCCGTCAGTCTTCCGGCTGAAACTGGTTCGATCCGCTGGCCGGGTTTGAGTCTCGAAGACCTCTTCTTGCCGGCCGACTAGCCTTCCGCGCCACCCATCTTTTCCTTCTTTCCCCTTGTTCTCTCGTTCTCTTCCGCAAATCCCTCCCCGTACCAGAGGACTTCCATGCCTGAACTGTCCACAATTTACGACTACATGAGAGCTCACGCGAATCTCTTGGGAACGCGCATTCTGCAGGAATATCCAGCGCTCCACCAATTCGACGATGCAGTTTCACTTCGGATTGAAGGGCTGCTGCGAACGCCTTTCCCTGCACAGAACATTGCCATCATGGGAGTGGCTAAACGCTGGCAGCAGGCGCGGACAGCCATGGTGATCGCGGAGTGCGGTACCGGCAAGACACTGATCTCGCTGGGAGCAATCCACGTCCACGGCCAAAGAAGTCCGTTCAACGCCTTAGCGATGGTTCCACCACACTTGGTCGAAAAGTGGGCGCGGGAAGCGTTTCTGACATTGCCGGGACTACGCGTGTTCCTGATCGATGACTTGCGAAATGGTGGCGACGAGAACAAATCCCACGGAGTGAACGAGGTGCGGTTGAGGCAAGGCCGCATCGTGCGGGAAGGTTTGCATACAACGTTGAGCGAGTTGCGGCTGCGCAAGGATTCGCCGAGTTCCCGTAAACGCTGGCTGTCGCTCTGCGGGAGATCGTCGCTGTTTATCGTCGGACGTGAGCGTGCGAAGCTCGGTTATTTCTGGCGCCACGCTTACCGGGTGCCACATTCCGGCCCATACGTGGGCTGCGTGGTGAATTCAGACACGGGCAAGCCGGTGATCATCGACGACAGCCGATTGACGGCGGGTGAGTTTGAGAAGGTCAAAATCGCCGAGACCATCGAAACCAGGGGCGAGAAATCTTGTCGCCCACTGCACAGCCCACTGTGGCAGGCGGACTCGGACAAGATCCGCCGCATGGCTCCGATTGAATTCATCGGGCGCTACATGTCGGAATGGTTTGACTATGCGATTTGCGACGAGATTCACCAACTGGCTGGCGATACCGCGCAAGGAAATGCCCTGGGCACTCTGGCCTCATGCACCGACCGGATCGTGGGCCTGACCGGAACACTCCTCGGTGGCTATGCGGATGATCTCTTCAACACTCTCTTCCGTCTCGAAGCGAGAAGGATGAAGGAGCATGGCTACGAATGGGGCACGACGGGGCGCAGTTCCTTCATTCAGGATTACGGCGTCCTGGAGACCATCACCAAGGTGGAACCCGCCAACAATGCCTGCTCTAAGGCCAAGTCAACCAGCACCGTCCGCAGAAAGCCCGGAGCCTCACCATTGCTGTTTGGCGAATTCCTCATGCAGTTGTGTGCCTTTGTGTTTCTGGAGGATATCTCGGGCGAACTCCCGCCCTACGAGGAAACCTATCTGAGCGTGCCGATGGACGCGCCAATGCAGGAAGCGTACCGCGAACTCGAAGAGGACATGCGGAAGGCTTTGAAAGCCCACAGAGGCAACCGTTCGGTCTTGAGCACGATGCTGAACACCCTGTTGCTGTATCCCGATCACCCATATGGGATTGGAACGCTGTACGGTACTGAGTTCGATCCTGAACTCAAGTGCAGAGTGAGATTCGTTATTGCAGAACCCCGCGACCTCCCCGAGGACCATATCTATTCCAAAGAACGGAGATTGATCGAGGAGATTAAGAACGAACTGGCGGAGGGACGGCGGTGTCAAGTCTTTGCCGTGTACACGCAGAAGCACGACGTTACCGCCCGACTGCAACGAATTCTGAGCAACGAAGGGTTCCGCACTGCAGTTCTGAGAGCAAGTGTGGACACTTCCAAGCGCGAGGCCTGGTACGCCAGACAAGTCAAAGACGGAGTCCAGGTCGTGATCTGCCATCCCAAGTTGGTGGAAACAGGTCTGGACTTGTTGGACTTCCCGACGATCATCTTCTGCGAGTCTGGATATTCACTGCACACTTTGCGCCAGGCGAGCCGCCGGTCGTGGAGGATCGGACAACGACGGCCCGTGCGGGTGAAGTTTCTTTGCTGCGAAGGGACCATGCAGACATCGTGTTTGCGCCTCATGGGGAAGAAGCTGCTCGTGGCACTCACCATGGAAGGCAAGTTTGCCGGCGAGGGATTGCAGAGCATCGATGAAGACGATGACATGCTCTCGGCGATGGCGCGGGAGCTGGTTGAAAGGAATGGTATTGGCGATACCGCTGACGCCGTCTGGAAAGCGCTCAACACAGAACATCAAAAGCTGTTTCCAACGATTCCTCAGAGCAATGATGTCTCATCCATCGAAATGCCGGGCATTCTGCTGGAAACTCAGCCTGACCAAGCGAGCCTTGTTGAAGACGCCATGGACACCTCGTCTATCGTCGTGTTCGGACAGCGACCGCAAGCGTTGTCCGGTAAGAGGCGGCGCGGACGACCAGCTATCCCGGAACAGGCATCATTATTCGGGTTCAGTTGAGCTGAAACGAGCGAATGTCAGTTGTCCCCGCAACTCTCGTCACTGGTGAGCGAAGTCCTCTCTCCTAAGATCGCTCCACCCTAAGATCGCTCCACCCCGCCAGCAATCCGGTTAGCTTTCGCCACTGCCTGGGTTTTTGCTCGCCCTTCCAGAACTTTGTTTCAAATCACCAAGGAGGAAAGAGTATGTCAGAAACAAGCACGTTAATTGGTTACAGCGGCCGAACGATTGGCCGCGAAGAACTAGCACTGGTGCCGACACCAGCCGCAACGGAAACTCACCGCCCGGTCCCGCATCACGAGATCGTGCAAGCCCTGATCGAGACGCTCGGGTTTCGCCACATAGGCGTCGTCCACGACGAGTATGCGGTTTCGCCGGACGGGATGAAAGCCTTTGGGGTTCTCGACCTCGCAACCGAGATGGAAGGATGCCGTTTCTCCATCGGTTTGCGAAACTCCCACGACAAGAGCATGCGTTTGGCGATGACCTGTGGCTATCGCGTGTTCGTGTGCTCGAACATGGCGTTCGCCGGGGATTTCACTCCCGTGCTCGCGAAACACTCGAAGTCGTTCTCGCTCATCGACTGCATCTCGGTTGGGGTCGATCGAATGCAGCGAAACTTCGAGCCGATGCGAAAGCAAGTGGAAGTCTGGCAAAAAAGTGAGTTGACGGATGTCACCGCCAAGGTGGTCATCTACGAGGCATTCGTCGAGGGCAGACTCGAAGCTCCCAAACACCTTGCTCGCACCGTGCATGACCTGTACTTCGAGCCAAAGTACGAAGAATTCCAGCCGCGAACGATCTGGAGTCTCTCCAATGCGTTCACCTCTGCATTCAAGGAACTCGATCCCGTCCCACAATTCAAGGCGACGGCCAAGCTGGGCGAATTCCTGGAGGCCCGGTTCTCCCAATCGTTCTAACGGTGGGGCGGTACCGGCCGGCCGCCCCCTGTTACCTGCTAGCATTCGCTGAGGAGGATCGAGGCTTCCCCCGAACTGACTTCCCAGAAGCTCGTTCCTGTTGGCCGACAAACTGGGACTTGTATTCGATGGCTCGAATCGGGTCGCGAACCACCGCTTCTGTGGGTGACCTTCACGGCCCGGGTGTTAATTCTATGAGCTGACTCTGTGGAAACTGACCGTCATGCCCCAAGGGAAGAAGTACCTGTCCTGCGTCCTGCGACAGCTGCAATCTCGTTGAGCATGCCGCTGAAAATCCAGCGATGCACAGGGTAAAGCATGTACCAATAGAGAAGCCCCGCCAATCCGGCAGGATCAAAAATAGCGGTCTGCCGAATGACGGAGCCTCGGCTATTTGCTTCCACCTCGAACTGCAACCACGCGCGGCCCGGCACTTTCATTTCAGCGACCAGACCGAGTTCGTGATCCGGCACAAAGGTTTCCACTCGCCAGAAATCCAGAGCGTCGCCTGCGGAAAGTGTGTGAGGATCGCGACGGCCCCGGCGCAGTCCCACGCCCCCTACAACGAGATCTAAGAGGCCCCGAAACCACCAAAGAACATTGGCAAAGTACCAACCATTCAAACCTCCGATGCGCTGAATCGGAGCAAAAGCTGCCGCTGGCGGCACCGATACTTGCACGGTCCGAGAATCGACGAGCCTGGTGCCAAACTTTACTCCGCCCCAAGACTGCGGCTTCCCCGCCGAGGAAAGAGCGTCGCACCAACTAGTCAGGGCAAATTCCTGGTCTTCATGGTGAAGAGCTC